>ENA-OQIO01000723-OQIO01000723.1-human-gut-metagenome-genome-assembly--contig:-NODE-723-length-17054-cov-2.078632_pt1 | contig 17054 bp, 15 predicted proteins | sample MGYA00242573_ERZ504737 | MGnify/ENA primary metagenome ERZ504737 (study PRJEB26092, sample SAMD00036203) | human gut metagenome | host: Homo sapiens | study: EMG produced TPA metagenomics assembly of...
CACTCCTACAAAGCAGGCTCCCGCTACAAGACCAAATACTGCTGCAGATGCAACTAACTTGGCGGCTTTCTTACCCATTCCGTTCTTATTATTTTTACTGCCATTCTTTCTCTGTCTGCGTCTCTTATCAGGTTCCGGCGGGATATTCCCATAATAATTTTCATTATTATAAGTACTCTCATCTCTCCATCCGTGGCTGCTATAAGAATTATTATAAGTATCGTTGCAATTATTTCCATTGTCATACTGATAGGAACTGCCACCTGTACCTTGTTCTCTGTAAGAATATCTATGACTCTCTGTATTCTCCTGTGTTACCGATTCCTCAATCGGTGTTACATCTATAGCTACTTGCTGACTATTGTTTTCCTGGTTATTTATCCTGTTGTTCTCTAAATTCTCATTATGGAATCCATTTTCAAATTCGTTCATAATGTTATCCCCTTTCCTAAGTTTGTAACCTTATCTTAGCAACGATGTGTGATAAATTTGTGTTGTATTTATGGCAAATTTATGGATTTCTACTGATTTTGCAGCTTTTTCACACTTTTTTCGTAAAAGCAGGAAAAGAAATAACCTTGTGGAATGCCCTATTCTATTGTATAATAAGTTAGAAAATTATCCCAGTAAGAGGTATATTACGCCCTTTTTTCCATATATATATCCCTTTTGGGTGATGGAGGTACACTTTTATGATTAAAGAGAATCAAAAATATCTTAACCGGTTCCACGTCGTTCTTGATGCACTGGTTATTTATTGTTCCTTTTGTCTTAGTTACTATATTCGATATATATGCCCTCTTTTTAAAGACATTTTTCCTCGTTTTGGTTACTGGCGGCAGTTGTGGCAATATCAGGGTATACTTCTTGTTCTGATTCCTGTATACCTTATTTTATATGCAAAGTTTAATTTATATAAACCAAAAAGATTTCAAAATAGGACTTCAGAGTATGCGAATCTCATTAAGGCGAATTCCATTGGAATGGTTTTCTTCTTTATATATATAATCTTTATGAAGATTCCCCATGTTTCACGAAGTCTTCAGTTAATGTTCTATGTTCTTTCCATGCTTCTTACCATTGCTGAAAGGGCGGCAATCCGTTATGCATTAGAAAGAACTCGCAGAAAGGGATTTAATCTTAAACATGTTGTTGTTATTGGTTTCAGTGCAGCAGCCGAAGCCTACATCGACCGTATTAAGTCAAACCCACAGTGGGGCTACACCATTCACGGTATTTTCGATGATAATCTCAAGGCTGACTTTTCTTACCGCAATACTTTTTGCATTGGTAAGTTAAAGGATGTAGAAAAGTTTCTTCAGAACACTTTCTATGGATGAGGTGGCAATCGCACTCAGCCTGAAAGAGTATTATAAACTGGGAGATATGGTTGCTATCTGCGAAAAGTCTGGTGTGCATACAAAGTTTGTTCCAGATTACTATAACTTTATTCCACAAACCCATACACTGAAGATCTGGACGGACTCCCAGTTATCAATATCCGTAACGTACCATTAACAAATACGATGAATAAACTGATCAAACGTCTGATCGATATTATCGGTTCTATCATTGCGTTGATCTTATTCTCACCGATCATGCTTATCGTTGCGATCCTTGTGAAGAAGAGTTCTCCTGGACCGATCATTTTTGCCCAAGAACGTATCGGTCTTGGGAATAAACCTTTTAAGATGTACAAATTCCGTTCCATGGGTGTACAGGACCCTAAGAAAGAGGCCAAAGAATGGACAACCAAGAACGATGTCCGTGTTACACCTGTTGGACGTGTGATCCGTAAGACAAGCCTTGATGAACTTCCTCAATTCTGGAATGTATTAAAAGGCGATATGAGTCTGATCGGGCCACGTCCAGAACGACCTTTGTTTGTCGAGAAATTTAAAGAAGAGATTCCTCGTTATATGATCAAGCATCAAGTTCGTCCAGGTATTACTGGATGGGCTCAGGTCAATGGATTCCGTGGTGATACTTCCATCCGAAGCAGAATCGAACATGACCTGTATTATATTGAGAATTGGTCTTTGGGACTTGATATCAAGATATTATTTCTTACATTCTTTAAGGGATTTGTCAATAAAAATGCATATTAAACAGCAAGAAAAGGATGGAGTTTTTCATCCTTTTTTCTGTACAAACTTAACTATTTAAGGAAATCTGGAGGGATACATTATGACAGCACAGCATACAAAACATGCCAAACACACAAAGCGAAAACGAAGAAGAAGATCTCCACTTCGGATCTTGATCATTCTCATTCTTGTGATCGCTGTATTAGTCGGACTTACGCTTTCCACAGTTCACAAAAAACTTGGGAAAATATCAACAAAAAGTCTTGACCAAAGCCAGCTTGTCACTGTAAACAAAGACAGCAATATGACTGACTATACCAACTATGCTTTTTTCGGAATTGATTCTCAGACTGGAAGTATGTCAGATCGTGGAAACCGTTCTGATTCTATCATAGTTGTCAGCATCAACAATTCAACCAAAGATGTCAAACTGTTGTCGATCTATCGTGATACATATGTAAGTATTAATGGAAAATACAGTAAGATCAACGCCGCTTATTCCTGGGGTGGTCCAGAGCTTGCGATCAGCACGATCAATCGTAATCTTGATCTGAATATTGAAAAATACGCAACTGTAAACTTTAAGATTCTTGCTAATATCGTTGATGCTGTTGGCGGAATCGAAGTAAAAGTAGATAAAAGTATCTTAAAGAATTTAAATGCTTATATCGGTGACATGAATCGTATCAACGGTGGACATTCTCCAAAACTTTCTTCTGCCGGTACTTATACTCTGGATGGAAATCAATCCGTTGCTTATTCCAGAATCCGTTATACCGCTGGCGGTGACCTTGCCAGAGCCGGAAGACAACGAGAAGTCCTTCAGAAGATTTTTGACAAAGCCAAGAAAAATCCTTTGAAGATGATGTCTGTTATGGATGAGATACTTCCTCAGGTAAAGACAAATATGAGTCAGGATGAATTGTTTGATATGTTCTTATCTGTTTTCAAGTATGACATCAAAGATCAGCAGGGATTCCCTTGGGACCAGAAAGAGCTCCGTTATTATGGTACTTATTATGGATTCCCTACAACATTGAAAGAAAATGCGATCCGCGCACATAAATACCTCTTTGGTACATCGGATTATCAAGTCAGTGATGAGCTTAGCCGTATCAATCAGAAGATTATTTATCGTGCTGGATATTAATCCTGAATATCAACTCAAAATGCAAAAAGAAGCTTTCGATCTATGGATTCACTCATAGATCAAAAGCTTCTTTTTATTTTATATTCTTCAAGATTCCTAACAATGTTTCTCCAACCATTCCCTGGCCTTCTTTGCAGTAAAAGAAATCCCTTGCCTGCCTTCTAACCTCTTTAAAATGATCGTCGCCTTGTACCAGACGTTCGAATTCTTCCATCAAGGCTTCAAATGTCTCTGCCTTATATCCCGGAGCCGCCTTCTCATAATCGCAATACATACCACGATCATGCTCCAGATAATCCTGATAATCAAAATTATAAAAAGACTACTGGCCGGTCCAGTAATAGATAATCTATATATGTGCTTAATAATCTGTAACCAGAATATCCGTATCCATTAATAATTCCTGAATATCCATGGATCTCTCTGTGATATCTGTTATATTAGAATACATGGAGAAATCTACTTTCTCATCTTTATGATAAAAATGGCGCCGGATCACGAACAAAATATCATTTTGGATACACCAATCATTGAGCACTTTAAAATCAAAATGTTCTTCCAAAGGAAATGCCACTTTACCTTCTTTCCTGTGTGTCGGCGTATATAAGATGACTTTCTTTCCTTTTGCCGCTTTTGATAACTGATGAGAAGCATGAAATTTTCCACTTTGATCATAGAATATATCATTCCTTGGCTGTCCCAATGTTATGATATGTCTCTTTGATCTTCGAAATGCACTTTCATAGATCGGTGCATAAAAATCACTTGTTGCTACTACATACTCTTTTCCTAATGGGATTTCCTGAATCATTCTTCGGATTTTCTGACCCTTGCTATCCCAATTCTTGACCTTATCATCATCATAGCCAACTTCTTTAATGGAACCCCATGCCAAAGATTTAAGAATACTGCTCGTCCCATAAATGTATGATTTACATCACTGATCCCATTGCAGACTACCACATATTTGGCCCGAAGCTGCATTAAAATCCCTTTGAAACTGTCAAACATATAAGCTTCATATCCAAGCTCCCTGACTTTTCTGCAGACTGATTCATTCTTCGTGATCCATATCGGACGGATCTCTTTATGCTCTTGTGCTTCTAAAAACAGATATTTGGGATTGTCTGCAAACTGTTCTCCAAGCCATGCTCCAAAGATATATATCTTTCTGCTTCTTGGAAATAAACACGACAGAAACATGATCACATATTTTCCTGCAAGTCCTAATGCTTTTTTCATAAATATTCCTATCCCCAAAGCCACTGCATCAGCTTTCGGATATTTCCTTCCTTTAATACGTGATGATTTTTATAAAACTCAATCGTTTGATCTTTCCTTTATAATACAATTCTCCATAACTCTCAAGAAGTTCATAAACATCCAGATTATCGATCTCTTCCCCATATGTCTCAACAAATCCCTGCATCTGCTCCATAGATTCGATCATCATACGGCGATAGCTGTTCTTTCCTTCTTTGAGACGATGATACAAAAAGACGGGATTCTTTGCATCTTTCGCACCAACAGAATTATTGCCATGCTGACGGTAATACATCGTTGGCTCATTTACAAAACCAATCTTGCCAAACACTTTCGCAATCAATGCCGCCCAATAATCATGCATGATGATCTTAGACATCGGTAACGGCCGTAAAAAATATTGTTGCAGACAACGATTGATCATCATCGTACACCCTGTCACAGAATTTTGTACCATCAATTGATTCAATACAATTCTCTTTGGAATATTCGCATACTGAAAGAATGACTCTGCAACCATCTCTAAGTTATGATCTGCAACTGACAGATCTGAATGAACCAAGATCGGTGTTTTCTCTCCATATCTTGCCTCTAACGCTTCCATCTTCTGTAATGTCAGATAAATCTTATCTGGTTTCCACACATCATCCTGATCACAAAACATAAAATACGGTCCGTAAGAATTTTGGATCAGTGAAATAAAATTATCTTTGGCACTTCCCTGTGGCGGGTCATTCTTAATGATCGTCACTTGTTCCGGATATTGTTTGCTGAATTCTTCAAGAATGCTGATCGTACCATCCGTAGAACCATCATCACCCACGACCAGCTGCCAGTTTTCATAGGTCTGAGCTGCAATTGATTCTAACTGCGCTTTTAAATAATCCTCTCCATTCAATGTCGCTAACAGAATCGTTACCATATTGTTTTCAAACCTCCTGACTGTGTTATTGTTCGGCAGATCTCTATCTGCTTACCTTCTTTATCACGTCAATGACCTTCTGTGAAGCATGTCCATCATCTATGCCATTGAATTTATCATGATAATTCTTATATTTTTCTTTCCAACTATCTTCATTATATTCTTTAATATCTTTGATCAACTGATCTGTATCTCTTGAAATCGGTCCTGGAATATCATTGACAAAGTCAAAATAAAATCCTCTCAGATTCTCCTTGTAGTCTTCCAGATCATATGCAAAGAATAACATCGGCCTGTTAAGAATACTATAATCAAACATTACAGAAGAATAGTCCGTGATCAACATATCTGACACAAGGTATAACCATGCAATATCTTTTGTCTCGTCGAATGTATAAACGAATCCTTTATATGGTGTCCAATCAATCTTATCTGATACAAGATAATGATATTTTACAATGAATATATATTCATCTGATAATGCCTCCTTTGCTTTATCAAAATCTAGTTTTGAAGCAAATTTGTACTTTCCTTTCTCGCTATATTCATTATCTCTCCAAGTTGGAGCATATAATATGATCTTCTTATCCAATGGAAGTCCAAGTTTTTCTTTGTATTCTCTGATCTTAGCAGGAGAATTATCATTGATCAAAATATCATTCCTTGGATATCCGATCTGTAAGATCGGACGATCTTTAAATGCAAAACATGATCTGAAAATATCTGTAGAAAACTTATTCTGTGATACAAGATAATCCCAATCCTTACATGTTACTCTAAACTGTTCATGATAATTCTCAATATCCGTACTTCCACCCATATCCATTCGGTCCATATCAAGCGCAAGCTTCTTAAGCGGTGTTCCGTGCCATGTCTGAATGTATGTGATATGCTTCTTCTTACGCACATATAATGGCTGACGACTATCAAATACCCAGATTCCTGCTCTCATTAAATACCAAAAATATGGGAAATAATTATTCCGTATCTTCTTGCATTTACCTGGAACTTCTATACTTGTATCAAAGAAAAACCAGATACATTCATATTCTTGATCAAGGCCTTCTCTTACCATCTCTTCATAGATGTATCTTGGATTTCCTGTATAGTTACGTCCATTACTGCTCTGAAATATAATCATCTTTTTATTTACTGGAATCAGATATGTTAATACTTTATATATCTGAATCGTAATATTCTTAATCAGTTGCTTCATACGTGCACTCCTATTTACTTACTTCAAAGAATGAATCTCTGCGATTCTTCTTATCAAACATCATATTGTACTGAATCATACGATACTTCTGTATTATACCATAATATGGTGATCCTTTATCATTAATCTGATAAATTTTCCATTCTTTCCCCAATATCCCTGCGATGTGATCGTTGGAACTTCTTTTCGGACCTCATTTAAAAATCTCTGATATCCTGTCATCTTTACTCCAGCTGTCTTGGTCAGGATACTTTGGATATAGTTCATGCTTGTCTTCTCTATATGCTGTTCTTTAATGTCATAATTGGCCCAGATCACGAATGGTACCTGATAACGCTTCATCATCTGTTCGCTGCTCCAAGTCTGATATTGACCGTTTGTGATCTTATTCATAAATTCATCTGTCAATCTTGGCTGATGATCTCCTAAAAATAAAATGATCGTTGGCTCTTTACATTTTTCAAAATAACTTGTCAGCTGTTTTAAACTGTCATCTGAATATTTGATCAGATTTAGATATCTATTGGCCTCAGCATCATATTTGCTGCTTTCAATCTTGATCGGCTGTTTAAAGTTGGCTGCATCCTTATCATAAGGGCTGTGATTCTGGATCGTCATATTATACATATAAAATGGCTGATCTGTCTTCTTACGATTCTTTTCATATTCAGAAATAATGCGATCTACATTTGCCTCATCAGAAATATACTCTCTAACCCTTTTTACATTCTTAGGAAAGTCAAATTTATCAATAAAATCCGTAAATCCAAAATCTTTATATACAGCTGGTCGATTATAATTATACGGATTGAACGGATGCATCGCTTTATTTCCAGAATATCCTTCTGCCTTTAGATTACTAACTAGTGAAGGCATCTGCCCATGAATATAAAGCTGAAATGCTGTCGTTCCAGCTGATAAAAACCCAAGAGTATTTCCTGTCAACAATTCAAATTCTGTATTCGCTGTCTGACCACCTACAATCGATGCATACGTATATCCTGTCACACAATTCTTCTTCAAACTATGGAAATAGGGCATATAATCTTCATTCGTCTTAAAATCTCCCAGCACCTTAATATCTGCGAATGTTTCATTGACAACTGTTATGATATTCGGATATTGCTTTGCTGTACTTTGCTGTTCATTCGCTGATTTCTTTTCATATTCCTGAATGATCTGATCAACCTTCGCTGTTGTATATCCTTCTGGCTTCTTCACGACCGCATATCCAACACTTCTTGCAAATGTCAGCACGCCTCCATATTTTTGATAACTTTCCATTGGACGGAACATACGAATATTGATCTGGTGCTCTTCCATAAAATCAGACAGTATGATCTGATTTGTGAACAATCCGCATCCTAATGCAACAACAATAAATCCTGCAATGTGAAATACTCTTTTTTCTGTAACCTTTACCTCATGAAGTCTTAAAAATGTAAAGAAAAATGCCATACATACCAAGATCACACTATATTGTTCAAACGTCAATTTGAATGTATAATTACCCATCACGCTAGTAGCCGTCTGTACTGTTAAAATATCTGGTGCCATCATCGGAATCCCGCGAAATTCATATACAACACATACAACTACCGCAAAGATAAACAATACAAATGGTACGATCACTGATCCAACTCTGATGCTGTTCGTCAAAAATATGATCAGCAGATCCACCAAAATGATCATTGCAAGACTTAGAACGATCCAAAGTGGCTCTTTCTGATAGAACTGTGTCGGCGGAAATGCACACTCTGCTTCATTGATCAAAAATTCTGACAAGATCCATCCCATAACTGGTGCGATTACTCCAAGAATGATCACAAAAGCCCTGTCAACCTTCTGACTCAAACGAATGTCGCAAACTGTTACAAATACCATCCAAAAACATGCCAAAAATACAAATCCCATACGTTTCAGGTAAAAATCAGTCTGCACATGATACATTGGCTTATTTGATAAAAAGAATCCAAGCAATGCAAACATGACCAGTAATTTTAAAACTGCGGTAACTTTATATCTCTTTTTTTCACTTTTAAAAATATTGCTAATTTCTATAAAATGCATCAAAAACTAATCCTTTCATCTATAGCATTATCTTAAATTCTTTTTGTTTGATAACGCAGAAAAGAAGAATTCCGTCTCTAGCCGTTCATAACCTCTATTGTCAACGAAATTCCTCTTATATCTTAATTCATAACTCTTGCTATTTATTCGCTGTTGTTCCGTTTAATCCAAGATCCTGTTTGATCTTTGTTGTAGAAATTCCTTCTGTTCTTGGAAGATATACGACTTCACAGTAATCTTTTAAGAAATCAAACTTACCTTTCCAGTCATCTCCCATAACAAATGTATCTACATGATATTCTTTCACATCGGAAATCTTCTGATCCCAGTTTTCTTCTGGAATCACAAGATCCACATAACGAACTGCTTCTACCAGTTTTTCTTTCTTCATAACTGAAATAACATTTTTTCCGTTTTTCATTCCAGTTAAACTCATCTGTTGATACAACTACAATTAAATAATCACCTAATTCTTTTGCTCTGCGCAATAAATTGATATGTCCCGCATGCAGTAAATCAAATGTTCCATATGTGATTACTTTTCTCATATCACACCTCCGTGTCTTCTATCTTACTTTGTTTTCTCTTCGTATACTTTACTTACTTCTTCAATCGATCCATGAGAATGATCTTTCCTTTTTCAAGTAGGATTGCCTTATTACATAATCTCTTTACCTGATCTAAAGAATGAGATACAAATAATACTGTAACTCCTTTGTCAAACATACTCATGATCTTTGCTTCACTTTTCTTTCGGAATTTCGCATCTCCGACAGATAATACTTCATCCAGGATCAAGATATCTGGTTCCACCAATGTTGCAACAGAGAATCCAAGTCTTGATTTCATACCTGAAGAATAGTTCTTAACTGGGACATCTATAAATTTGCCCAGTTCTGAGAACTCTATGATCTCATCTAACTTCTCATCTAAGAACTTCTTTGAGAATCCAAGAACTGCTCCATAAAGATAAATATTCTCACGTCCTGTATACTGTTGGTCAAATCCAGCACCTAATTCAAGCAATGGAGCGATCTTCCCCTTGGCTGTCACAGTTCCTTCCGTTGCTTTTAATACCCCTGCAATAACCTTTAACAGTGTACTCTTTCCAGCTCCATTCAATCCAAGGATTCCAAGTCGATCCCCTTTGTTAAGAGTAAAATTAATATCTTTTAATGCCCAGAATTCATTATATGAAATCTGATGTTTCAATAACTTAATCACATAATCTTTCAGATCATCAACCTTTTCCTGACTTAAGTTAAACTTCATTCCAACATGTTCAACTTTCAATACTTCTTTCTTTGCCATGATACCCTCCTAAATATGCAGAATGAATTCATCTTGCTTCTTATAGAAGAAAATCAATCCTACAATAACACTTACGATTGCAAACACGATGGATGCAGCTAAAAACTTCATATTCATCGGCAATACCAAAACAGCCTGTTCTAAAATTATGGATCAAAAGATATAATGGATTACATTTTAAGATCCATCCAAAACCTGATTTTAATAACTTCTCTGGTTTGTAGAAAATTGCTGAAGCATACATAATGATCATTAATCCTACAGACCATAAATATTCTAAGTCTCTAAAGAACACTGCCATCGTAGATAGGATCATTCCAACTCCAAAAGCTGTGATCAGTAATAAGATCAATGGAATGATCGCCTGTGCCAGATAAATGGTTGGATATACCTTCAAAACAATAGATACTACTACCAACACGATCAAAGAGATAGCAAAAATAATATAATTAAACAATACACTGGATAATGGATAAATATATTTTGGCACATATACTTTCTTGATCATTCCTGCATTCGTCCTGATCGCTTTCATCGCACCATTTGTCGCAGATGAAAAGAAACTATACATCAAACGTCCACATAAGATATATACTGGGAAATGTGGATCCTTGTTTCCAAACAATGTACCAAATACTACACTTAGTACGATCATTGTCATTAACGGTTCTAACAGTGTCCATAAAATACCTAAATATGATCTTCTGTATTTTAACTTAACACCTTTCTTTACAAGTTCCCATAAAAGGAATCTGTACTTTTTAAAATTTTCAATATAAGATTTCACTGTACTTCTCCATTTTGATATTTTTAATTTACACCTTGCTATTATACTATTCCTTAACAGATTATTCAACTATCTAAAATCTTCCGATCAAAAATTTAGCTTTTGTATTAACAAATGTTATTATTGAGTATTCAATGATCATCACAAGGATCATTGCCCCAAGGCAGTCAATATAATATCTCCATGCCATGATCCCTGGCATTCCTGATATGATCTTCCATCCTGCAGTTGCAGTAGAAATAATATAAAACGGTCTTTGTGTACACATTAATATCAAAGAATTCTTTCCAAAATAATTCAGTATCGTAAATGAAACATAATCTTCAAGAAATTCAAAGACAAATAGTGCTCCAAAAGATCCAATGATTCCTGTAACAAAAAATAGTGGTGGGTGAATACCTAAAGACATATTATTTAAATCTACACCATTATTTTGCTGTGATAAAAAGATATTTCCAATTGTAAATACCAGTCCGATCATAAATCGGATTTCTCTGGATGTTACTTTACTGAATAACATACATCCAATATGTCCTATCTCCAAGAACCATAATGCAATCAATGCTTTACTGATCGGTAAGATCAAAAATGATATTCTTTCAAATGTTAATGGATCCACTGAAACGATCAAGTGTCTGATAAAATAAGACTCCCAAATTCCAAAAACAGGTATCACGATCAATATCACGATCCTCATCCATTTCGGAAGATATTTGATAAGACAGAAAAACAGGATCTCCGCAATAAATAACACCGGTAAAAACCATAGTGCAAATGTTCCTCTTAATGTGATCGTTGCCAAAATATAAGATTTGATCGCCGGAATATCAATCCTGTGCTTCATAATCATCGTTGCAAATCGAAATCCAATCGACAAAATACTAAACAATACATATGGCAGCATCAATGACTTCAATAACTTTACTGCATACCCCTTTAATGTCTGTATCCGATAAGAATCTGCATACCGGATCAGATATCCGGCGGCAACAAAGAAAATTGCCATCTTGAATGATGCCGCCCATGTATCAACTGGATTACCAAGCTTCGTAATATGTCCCCATGTTACCATCAAGATTCCTAAGCCTTTACACAGATCTATATATTTTATTCTCCTCTTTCTGTCCATTTTAATATCCTTTGCTTATGATATATTCATACGTACGTTTACTGTTATCGTTATCACGATATTCAAAATAATAATCTTTTAATTTTGTATATTCTTCTTTTTTCTTTAAATCCATTGTGAATATACTCTTCAATTCCATCGATCAATTTCTCATATTCTGTATAACGTTCTCCAAATAATTCATGCTCCATATCCAGATAACTTCCATGTGCCTGCATATACATATCATAATCAAACTGGTAGAATAATACTGGTTTATCAAGATAACATACATCCCAACATACACTAGAATAATCTGTGATCAACATAGAACATTTCTTCATAATCTCATTTAATGGCTCTGTTCCAAATGGGATCAACTCAATGTTATCTCCACTGACATTAAACTCACTTAAATAATCTTTAAACTTTGGATGAATGTAAAAGATCAGTTTTACATCATTTTCTTTTAAGATTCTTGCAAGTTTCTGACTCTGTAACAGTTTCATGTAGTTTTTATAATAATCACTTGCCTTAAACTCTTCTGCACTCTTTTCTTCCAACCATGATCTCCATGTCGGCATTGCAAGAATGATCTTTTCCTCTGGTTTTGAAGTATCTTCCAGAACATCCCATCTCGTAAATCCAAGAATCGGTGCATCTCCATCTTCATATCCAAAATTCTCTACAATGATCTTATGCTCAAATCTTGATGTCGTTGTAAAATGAGTCATAGGACTTGAACCTTTCATTCCAAAAATCGGATGTACACGTTTTAATGCTGTCACCCCATGCTGTAAAAACAAAATATTATGTTTTGAAATACGATTTGAAATCACATTTGGTTTTGCTCGCCATGTATATAAATGTTTCTTTGAATCAGAAGCTATATATAAATTAGCAACAAGTGAATATAAAATATGTCGAAAACTCATAAATGGAATCACATGTTTTCCATATTGCTTCATCTTATCATAATCAGCGGAATCTGTATCAAGAATATAATAAATATGCTGATTCTTCTCTTTTGGAAGCTGCTCCATACAATATTTAAAGAAATAGTAGCCATTATCCTGCGCCATAGAGCAGAATTTTTCAAATACTAACCATACTCGTTTCTTTTTCCAATATGGTAATAACAACGTATAAACACCAAAAGCTGCTAATTCCTTGATCTTTACATCAAATCCATCATATTTTGATCTTGTACGATAAGTAAATGCCATTTTGCATGTGATCGTCGAATAAGGGAAAATAATATGCTCTTTATCAACATCACATTGATAATTCATCAGTAATAATTTTAATCTCTGCCATCTGCTCCAATATGCACTTACTCTTACTTCTTCTCCATTCTTCTCTGTTACAGCAAATACATCCCAAAACAGTTCTTCCAGTGATAATACCGACATATCAATCTGAGCATCAATAATATAATGATCACCCGACCTCGTTACTTTATATTCAAATGGATAATCGATCGTCTCCACTTTACTTCGATATGATAATATGACATTTTTGATTCCAGCTTCTTTGTTTTTATATTTCATTTTCACATGAACTTTTGAACCCTTGATCTTGAATTTCAGTACTTGTCCACGCATATTACGAACGGATAACTGTGCCTGATCTCCCATAAATACAGAAAATCTTCCATCTACTTCATTCATATAAGGAATCACACTTGTATCCGCAGGTTCGAATGTATTCTGATAAGTAATATCATGTTTCTTGATTCCTGTCATATATACAGAAGATTTATCTAATTCATCCATCGCTTCTTTGCGTTTTGCATATTCTTTACGATCTACAAAGAAATATGGCAGTTTGTTACCATTTTCATCTTCTAATTCGATCATCAACTGATATCTTCCGTTCATATCTGCAATTTCAAGCGAAAGAAATTCATCAAAATATTCCTTGATACAATGATCTTTCCATTCTTTTTCTGTCAGATCCCTTGTATAAATGATCTGACTTTTCTTATTTACAAGTAACAGCTTCTTTGGCTGACCTTTCTTGCCTTCCTCAAACTTAATCTCCAAATGGTCTTCCATTACTCGCATGGATGCATTGATCATTTTTCTTATTTGAAAGAAAATGTCTCTCCTGCTTCTCCATGATAGTATTCTGTCTCAAACTTTGAATATACTGGAAGATCTGCAAAGCATCTCTTGATCTCCCTCTTATGAAGTTCTTTTCTGACCTTGGCACTCTTTCTCTTTAACACTTCTTCTGCATAGGTTCTTGGAAGTGTTCGTGTAATAAAAATATAATCAAAATCATCAAGATAATTATCATGTAGATGACTGCTTAATTCTGGATTGAAGAAACGTTTTTCAAAGATCACTACATCTTCATCTTTCTTAGCGATCTGCGCGATCGTATCGATCGTCTGTGCTGTTTTTACATTTGGATAGTGCAAAACTCTTCGTTTCTTTTCTTTGTTAAAACTGTAATCGATCGTTGCATATCGCACATATTTCCATGAAATACAAGTTCTGCCATATTCTTTGCAGCATCAATAGAATCATACTGAATATATTTTTCTGTATATTCCTTATCATTTTCATAAGAATCTTCTCGGAATGTCTCGTTGACCAGACAATCTCTTAATGCTTCCTTGTCATAGATCTTTCTAAATGGCAATTCTTTGATATCAAAATACATTCCTCTATCATGCATATATTCTTCATAGTCATACATATACAAAATAATTGGTTTTCTTGTAATCGAGTAATCAAAAAATACACTTGAGTAATCCGTGATCAGTGCATCAACACTATTTAAAAATTCATACTTGTCAACACCACTTGGAAATGGATAAATATGTTCATAATTATCCAGCTTTACAAACTTCTGCACAATTGGATGAAAGTTTACATATAACTTCTGATCATCCTTTAAATTCTCATCTAGATAATGTAACAGCTGATTGATCTCTCTGCTATATTCAGACGTGTTCACATCATGATTACTCTGTCCACGCCATGTCGGCATATATGCATCGTTGTATAATCTTCATTTCCAAGTTTCTTTGTTACCTGATCAGCTTTCTCATGATCCATAAAAATACTGTTTCTTGGATATCCATTCATCACAACAGTTCCTATATACAAAGCTTCCAGATTATAATCTTCCATGATCGCTTTTCTTGTAAATTCATTTGGGAACATGATGTAGTTCGCATGTAAGAAATTATGTTGCACATTATACATGGATTCAATTCCAAAACGCATTCGTTTTCCTAATGTCTTTAACGGTGTTCCATGCCATGTCTGTAGGTACACCTGTTCATCTCTTCGAATGAAATACGCCGGAAAAGAACTGTTATTGATCAGATACTTGGATGTTGCAAGCACTTTTACATATTTAAAATCTGCAATATCTACAAGTTCTACTTTCAATCCGATAGAATCAATAAATTTCTGATCACGTTTCTTATCATTCGTCGCAAAATAGATCTTGAAATCTTTTGATTCCGGCATTTTCAAAAACTCCTGCAAGATCGCCAAAGATGAATCTGACACATCCTTACCGTGAAATGACTCAAAGAGTGCTTGTTTTTCATTGATCTTGCCATGTTTATAGTACCAGGCATAGATAAATTTCATCTTTGGAGTTTTTGGAAATAATCTTTTTACAAATCGAATAATTTTTCTTATTTTATCCATGTTTCCTTCTTAAACCTTTCAATGACCTTCTTAAAGATTGTTCTGCCTTATGGCATTGTTTATTTGTTGCACCTGGAGTATATAGGATCGTCCATGCATTATTGCGCTGCTTGACCATATTATTCCATGATTTGTCTGTGTATTGTTTTTATTTTTATATGTAGCTGCTTCTTGAAACGTTGCATAAAGAGCATTAGTGTTTTGTCTAAACTGCTTATTCAACATTGGAATCTGTCGATTCGCCTGAAGATCTACTGCAATGATACGTGCTAAAACTCTCGCACCATCCCTTTGAAAATGCGTATCATCATTGATTCCCTGCTCCCATGCTGGATATTGTCCTGGATTCAATTTCATATACAATGTATTAACATAGTTTTTACCGCGAAAATTAAAATAATCCGTTGACAACTTGCTTAAATCAATATAGTTACATTTAAAATCTTTTGCAACCTGCAGCATTGTATTACGATACTCTGGCACATATATTTTAAATGTCTTCCTGTCTGCATAATTCTTCGGTGGTGTTGTCATGAAGATAACTTTTCCGCCTTTTCTTTGAATATGCTGTGTAAAATAAGTCAGGTAATGTTTATAATCTGCCACTTTCTCACCTACGTCAGGTTTTTTATCATTATGCTGAAGTGCTATGATGACATAATCATTTTTCCTAATCCGTTTTAATATTCCCGCAAAACGTCCTGTCTCATAAAACGTCTTACACGATATCCCACCTTTCGACCAATTCTCAATGCTGTATTTATGAAAATCATATCTTACAACCTTTTCATAATCTTTACATTCTTCTGGATGATATGGCTTAACTTTTCCTTTGCTCTTAAGCATCGGAATAAACTGCTGTACCATCCCTGTCTTGGATATCTCTTTCGTGGATAAAAACTGCTTTTAGAATCACCCATGACAAAAAGTGTCTGCTTCGCAGATACATCTGTTTCTTTATTCGACAATTTGATTCCAAACACAACTGATATTACAATTATGCATAATGCTGCCCTCTTTATTTTATTCATTGTTTCTTTCCTTACCTTATTGTTTTTTATTTCTATAAAAAAATCATCCCATTTTTTCATTCGAAATTCTTCAAATGATCTTTCATCTTTAAATTGTTTCTTTTCATCCTTTTTTATGATTCCATCTTCCATTACAAAAATGTCTTTTCCCAGAAGTTCCATTCCAGCTCGGATCGGACAATACGAACTTTCATTGCCCGCATACAAATATCCATCAAAAGAATCCAGATATTTTTCCATTTGATCGGAAAGATCTAATCTTTCTTTTTCGATTAATAGCAACTGATCTTCTACACCAAATTGTTTCGCTGTTTCGCGGATCTTTGCAGCCGTTTCTCCATAAAGTACTAACTGACTGTCTTTTTACCTGCATTTTTGTAAACATTCTCAAGCAATTCACTTCATCACATAATTTCTGCGTTCGTAATATATTTA
>ENA-OQIO01000724-OQIO01000724.1-human-gut-metagenome-genome-assembly--contig:-NODE-724-length-17044-cov-5.893775_pt1 | contig 17044 bp, 22 predicted proteins | sample MGYA00242573_ERZ504737 | MGnify/ENA primary metagenome ERZ504737 (study PRJEB26092, sample SAMD00036203) | human gut metagenome | host: Homo sapiens | study: EMG produced TPA metagenomics assembly of...
TTGCGAGGCACAGGCACCCGGCACGGGGCGCGACCGGACCGCGGCTGCCCCCAATCTCTTTGTCGACCGCGAGAAGCTGCTGTTCGAGTCGTGCCCCACGGTTCCCGTCTGCGGGGGGCGCGATGTCACGATCGGCATTCCCCGTGTGCTCGAGTTCTGGGACACCATGCCGTTCTGGTCGACGTTCTTCAGCACGCTCGGCTTTAAGGTGCGCGTCTCGGGACGCAGCACCAAGGCGATGTACGAGCGCGGTCTGGCGCACGTCACATCCGACACCGTGTGCTTCCCGGCCAAGCTCGTCCACGGCACATCCGCAATCTCGTCGACGCCGGCGCCGACCGCATCTTCATGCCCATCATCACGACGGTGCCCACCGAAAACACCGCCTCTACCAGCGAGTGGATGTGCGCCGTCGTAAAGGGATACCCCTACGTGATGCGCAATTCCGATAACCCGGAGGAGCGTTTCGGCGTTCCGTTCGATACGCCGCTGTTCCACTGGTACGACGAGGGCGACCGAAACCGCCAGCTCAAGGCGTGGTGCAAGGAGACCTTCGATATCGATGCCGACCTGGTTGCCAAGGCGACCGAGCAGGCGGACCGCGCGCAGCAGACGTTTGAGAACCAGCTGCAGCTGCGCGGCAGGCAGGTGCTCGAGAACGTGCGCGAGGACGGCGGCTACGCGGTGGTGATCGCTTCGCGCCCGTACCACAACGACCCGCTGGTCAACCACGGGCTGCCCAAGCTCTTCTCTGAGCGCGGCATCCCCGTGCTGACGCCCGATGCGGTGCCGGGGGTCTGCAACGTCGATCTTTCCAACAGCCGCATCGACATCGTGAACAACTACCATGCGCGCATGCTGTCGTGCGCGGTCATCGTCGCATCGACGCCCGAGCTCGAGCTCGTGCAGATGGGCAGCTTCGGCTGCGGCCACGATGCGTATCTCACCGATGAGATCGCGCGCATGATGGGCGAGATGGGCTCCAAGGTTCCGATGATGATCAAGCTCGATGAGAGCGACGTCGCCGGTCCCATGGGCATTCGCGTGCGTTCGTTTATCGAGTCGGTCAACCGTCGTCGCGCGGAGGAGCGTGCCGAGGGCGCCCGGGTGCACGCGGTCCATCCGCTCGACGACCCGTATAAGGTCAAGTACACCAAGCGCGACCGGCACGACAAGATCGCGCTGGTCCCCAACACCTCCCATGCGTTCTGCAGGCTCATGACCGCGGCGATGCGCAATCAGGCGTGCGCGCCGAGGCCCTTGATATCGGGCGCGAGGATGCCATCCGCCTGGGCAAACGCTATGTGCACAACGACATCTGCTTCCCCGCGCAAATCGTGATCGGCGAGGCGCTCGCGGCACTCGAGAGCGGTAAGTACGACCCGCACGACGTCGCCGTGGTGACTGGCAAGTATATCGGCGACTGCCGCCTGACGCACTACATGCCCCTGCTGCGCCGCGCGCTCGACGACGCGGGATACGACTATGTCCCGGTGCTCACCAACGACGACGTCGATGCCCACAATGCGCATCCGGGCTTCAAGCTCGGCCTTGGCCCGAGCATCCAGATCGCCTACGGTCTTCCCATGATCGATACCCTCGAGGCCATGCTTAGGCGCATCCGTCCCTACGAGCTCGAGAAGGGCGCGGCGGACGCTGCGTTCGACCGCGCGCTCGATGAGGTTATCGAGGGCATGGAGCGCTCCGGGCTGAGAGGCCAGGCGACGGGCTTCAAACGCGCGCTTGCGATCATGGACGCCGTTCCGTACGACCGCTCGAACCCGCATCCGACCGTTCTCATCGTGGGCGAGTACCTGCTCAATTTCCATCTCGGCGCCAACCACGAGATCGAGCGCTACCTCGAGGACAACGGGCTCGAGGTCATCGAGCGCGCATGACCGACGTGATCCGCAAGACCTATTTCTACAAGCATGCGCAGTCGCGCGAGTTCCACGTCGACCTGTCGCTGCCCGAAAAGGCCTGGTACGCCACGGCGGACAACCTGTTCGAGCTCGCGCACGACCGTTGCGACCGCCTGGGCGCGGCGAGCCCGCTCTACGAGCCGCCGACGCGCATGCCCGAGCTCGTGCGCGCGAGCGATAAGATCCTGCACCATACGTTCGATGCGGGCGAGGGCGTGCTGATTCCGGCGGAGATCCTCGAGCACGCCAAGCGCGGCTGCCGCAACTTCGTGATCCTGCAGCCGTTCGGGTGTCTGCCCAACCATGTCGTGGGGCGCGGGCTCATCCATGCGCTCAAGGAGCAGTATCCCACGGCGCAGTTCCTGCCGCTCGACTACGATCCCGACGTGAGCTTCGCCAACGTGGAGAACCGTCTTCAGATGCTCATCATGAACGCCAAGGCGCAGGGGTGCGGTGAGGCGCATGGCGAGACCGCGTAAGGACGCCGATGCGCCCGATGCACGCACCCGTATCATCGAGGCGTTTTGGGAGCTCATCGAGAACAACAGCATCTTCGAGCTGTCGGTTGGCGAGGTGACCCGCGCCGCCCGGTGCAATCGCGGAACGTTTTACTACTATTTTCACGATTTCGATGAACTCGTCGCCATCGCCATAGCCCAACTGCTGCAGGATAACGAGCTCATCACCGATGCCTCTGGCATTTTTCGAGCGAGGGCGACCTTTCGGCGTTCGACCGGCGCGACGTCCGCTGCCTGCTGCGGCGCATCGTCATCACCATGAGGGCGGGTGCCGCCGAGCAGGTCGTGCAGGGCATCCATACGATCATCATCGACCGCGTGAGAGAGATCGTCCACCCCGACGGAGAAGAGCTCAAGGCGGAGTCGAGCTTTGCGGTGGGCTTTCTGGTCTCGGGCATCATGGACTTTGTGATGGCGGTCGGCTTTGCCCGGGAGGGCGGCGAGGAGATAGACCTCGAGCAGCTGGGGGACAGCGCGTGCGCGTACCTGAGGGCGGTCGCCATGCAGACGGTGGAAACGGTCGCGCAAGTCGAGGGCGTCGATACATCCGAGCTGCTCGAACGCGTCTCCAAGGAGGCCGATGCCTATCGCGCATCGCGTGCGACGAGTCCCGACGTGGTGAAAGACGCCTAGGGTTTCTCTTGCGGGGCGCTGTCGCGCATCGCGCGGTGAGTCCCGCGATGCGGTCATAACCTGCATTCATGTGAGCCGGGTTTATAGATATTCCTCCAGCTGTTAACATAGACAACCTGTGGGTAAAGAGACAAAAGCGCCGCCGACGGGCGGGCGTTTTGATTTCGATGAACTCATGTAAGGAAACGAGCATGTTAGATAGATTTACCGATCGAGCGCGCAAGGTCATGTCGATGGCCAAACAGGAGGCGCTCGATCTTCATTCAAATAAGGTGGGCACCGAGCACCTGCTGCTCGCGCTTGCCAAGGAGGACGAGGCATTGCCGCCGAGGCACTGCGCTCGCTCGATATCGCCTACGACGACATCATGGACACCCTCAAGGAGGTCCAGACCACGGTTCCCGAGCCCAGTGAGGAGACCGAGGCGGCTAAGCTCGCCTTTACGCCGCTCGTCATTAGCGTTATGGAGCGTTCATTCCGCGTGGCGCGTGAGAATAACCAGACCTACGTGTCGACCGAGCACTTGCTGATCGGCATCGTCGAAGAGGGCAACGGCATGGCCATGGACATCCTCATGCGCTGGGTGTGTCGTCCGCCTCTATCAAAAAGGCTATCGAGAAACTCACTGCCAAGGACCAGGACAAGAAGCGTCCGCTCGCCGGCGCCGGTGCCGGGCGTCCCGGTGCGGGCCTGCCGTTCTTTAGCGGCTCGGATGCCTCTCAGCAAAAGGGGAGTGGCACCGATACGCTTAAGCAGTTCGCGACCAACCTCACGCAGAAGGCGCGCGATGGCGAGCTCGACCCTGTAATTGGTCGCGAAAAGGAAGTCCAGCGTATGATGGAAATTCTTTCGCGCCGCACCAAGAACAACCCGCTCATTCTGGGCGACCCCGGCGTGGGCAAGACGGCCATCGTCGAGGGCCTGGCTCAGCAGATTGCAGCCGGCAACGTGCCCGAGAACCTCATGAACCAGAATATCTGGACGCTCGACCTGCCGGGCCTCGTGGCGGGTGCCAAGTATCGCGGCGAGTTTGAGGAGCGCCTCAAGAACGTGATCCAAGAGGCCACCGAAGCCGACGACGTCATCCTGTTTATCGACGAGATGCACACCATCATCGGTGCCGGTTCTGCTGAGGGCTCCATCGACGCGAGCTCTATGCTCAAGCCCGTGCTCGCGCGCGGTGCCTTCCAGATTATCGGCGCCACCACGGCCGAGGAATTCCGCAAGTACCTCACCAAGGACCCGGCCTTCGAGCGTCGCTTCCAGACCATCGATGTCGAGGAGCCGAGCGTCGAGGACACGGTCAAGATCCTGACCGCGCTCAAGCCGCGCTACGAGGAGCACCACCATGTGCACTATACGCAGGGTGCTATCGAGGCCGCCGCGAACCTTTCCAACCGCTACATCCAGGATCGCTTCCTGCCCGATAAGGCCATCGACCTCATTGACGAGGCCGGTGCCCGCGCTCGCATCGCCGCGAATCGCGCGCCCGAGCCGGTGCGCGAGGCCGAGCATCGCATAGAGGAGCTCAAGGCCGCCGCGCAGGAGGCCACCGAGAGCGACGACATGAACAAGGCCGCCGAGATTACCGAGCGGCAGAAGGCCGCCGAGATTGAGCTCGCCGAGGCCAAGGCCGCCTGGACCGCCGAGCTCGACGCCAGCCCGCTCACCATCGATGTGAGTCAGATCGCCGATATCGTGTCCGTGACCTCGGGCGTGCCGGTGTCCTCGCTTACCGAGAGCGAGAGCCGTCGCCTGCTACAGGCCGAAAGCGTGCTCAAGACCCGCATTATCGGCCAGGACGAGGCCGTCGAGGCCGTTGCCAAGGCCGTGCGCCGCAGTCGCTCGCCGCTCAAGGATCCGCGTCGCCCCGGCGGCAGCTTTATCTTCCTGGGCCCCACCGGCACGGGCAAGACCGAGCTCGCCAAGACGCTCGCCGAGTATCTCTTTGGCAGCAAGGACGCGCTCATCAGCTTCGACATGTCGGAGTTCGGCAGCGAGTTCGAGGTCTCCAAGCTTATCGGTAGCCCCCCGGGCTACGTTGGCCATGACGAGGGCGGTCAGCTCACCAAGCCGTTCGTCGTCACCCGTATTCGGTCGTGCTGTTCGACGAGATCGAGAAGGCGCACCCCGATATCTTCAACATTCTGCTGCAGGTGCTGGAGGAGGGCCGCCTGACCGATAGCCAGGGCAAGACGGTCGACTTCCGTAATACCGTGATCATCATGACGTCCAACGTGGGCGCCCGCGAGATTGCGCAGGATGCGAGCGTTGGCTTCGGCACCACCGGCGAGCAGGGCCTTACCTCGAGCGAGATTAAGGGCCGTGCGATGGGCGAGCTCAAGCGCCTGTTCCGCCCCGAGCTGCTCAACCGTATCGACGACATCGTGGTGTTCCAGAAGCTTTCGGGCGAGAACCTGACCAAGATCGCGCACCTGCTGGTGGACGACCTGCGTCAGCGTCTGATTGCCAACGGCATGAACATCAAGCTCACCGATGCGGCCTACGACAAGATCGTGGCCGAGGGCACCGACCTCACCAACGGTGCGCGTCCGCTGCGTCGTGCCATCCAAAAGCTCATCGAGGATCCGCTGTCCGAGGAGCTGCTGGCCGGCGAGTGGGGCGAGGGCGATACCGTCCTGTGCGATGTGCCGACGGCAAGTTTGTCTTTAGCCATGGCACGGGCGAGATCCCGGCACCGCGTCCGACGGGCACGCTCGGTGGCGATACCGCTCCGGCGGCGCCGCACACCGGCAACGCCGCGCCTGTGAGCAGTGGCGTGAGCTCGGGTCCCGGCGGCATGATGCAAGCCGGTTCCGGCGCGCTGTAGGGATTAACATAGCTTTGCGAAGGGGCACTCCTGTCGGGGCGCCCCTTTTTATGAGTAAATGGTGCTATACTCAAAATACAAATATGTATAGCAGAAGGAGCTAGCATGCCTATATCGGTACTCGACTCACGGCCGGTCCAGATGAATGTACGCATGGATCGCCAACTCAAAGAGGCTGGGGACGCCGTGCTGGCGCATATCGGCATGACGCCGTCTCAAGCGGTGCGGACACTTTGGAATATCTGGTCGTCAACGGATGCATGCCTCGAGATCGGGGATTGCGGTACCGAGCTCTAACGTGCCAGCGACTGCGTCGGTGGAATCAAGGGTTACGCAAGGCAGCCACATCGTGCGCGATGCGTGCCTCAAATATGGCATCCCTGTTCCCGACCTCTTGGGTGACTACGATGACCTCTATGAGGAAGCAATGGCGGAGCGCTATCCCGAGTGGGTGGAGCTATGAGTGCAGACGGCATTCTCAAGTTGCTCATCGACACCAACGTATGGATGGATTACTTTTCTGGAAGGTCGGACCGGACAGCGGATGTTGTCCGTCTATTCGAGATTGCCGATGTCTCGGAGCAGATTGCCCTGTTTGCCTCGTCTCTTTCGGTCAAAGATGTCTCGTATCTTGTCTCGGCGGCGATTAAGAGGGAGTGCCGAAGGAAGAATGGTTCGCTGAGCGATAACGCCATTGCGGCGGCGGACGAAACGGCCTGGGCATGCGTTCGGCAGATGCGCGAGCTCGCCCTCATCGCGCCGGTCGGTGCAGACGAGTCTTCGACTCCTTTGTGTTCAAGTATCATCACAATGACTTTGAGGATGACCTGATGCTGGGCGTTGCCAATCGCATCGACGTCGATTACGTCGTGACGGAGGACAAAAATCTCATTAAGCATACCAATGGTGTATGCATAAACGTTGATCAGGCGTTGAGGTTGGTTGAAGGGTCCAGCGTCCCTTCGGCGCGGCCCGTCTAACATGCTTTATCTTGATAAAGTGGTGTTTCCCCGCCGTTAGCCGATGATGCGGGGGCGCTCGGCGTTTTCGACTGGTTTATGCACGCAAAGTCTGGGAATATACAAGGCGCATGTCTTACTGTCTAACCAGTTGCGCCAAGGAGGCACCATGGACTACAAGATTACCGGCTACGAGCCCGCCCAGCTGTTCCATTTCTTTGAGGAGGTCAGCGCGATCCCCCGTGGTTCTGGCAACGAGAAGGGCATCAGCGATTTCCTGGTCGCGTTTGCCAAGGAGCGCGGTCTCGATGTGTATCAGGACGAGGTCTACAACGTCATCATTCGCAAGCCCGCATCTGCCGGCGCCGAGAATGCCCCGACCGTGATGCTGCAGGGTCACATCGACATGGTGTGCGACAAGCTGGGTTCCGTCGAGCACGACTTTACGACCGACGGTATCGACCTGGTCGTCAAGGACGGCGTCCTCACCGCTAACGGCACCACTCTGGGCGCCGACAACGGTATCGCCGTCGCGCTTATGCTTACCGTGCTCAACGACGATTCGATTGCCCATCCGGCCCTCGAGTGCGTATTCACCACCGACGAGGAGACTGGCCTGGTCGGTGCCGAGACGCTCGACAAGTCCCAGATTAGCGCCCGTACTATGATCAACCTTGACTCCGAGGAAGAGGGCGTTGCCACCGTCAGCTGCGCCGGCGGCGTCGTCGTTACCTACACCTGCCCCATCGTGCGCGAGCACAAGACCGGTAGCACCTCACACTCGACATCTCCGGCCTGCTGGGCGGTCACTCCGGCAGCGATATCAACCTGGAGCGCGGCAACGGCAACCTCATCATGCCCGCATCATCGACCGCCTGATGGTCGCTGGCGAGCCCGCCATCGTCAGCTTTAACGGCGGCACTAAGGACAACGCCATCAACGTGAGTGCAAGGCTGTTCTGTCTACGCCGACCACGCTGCCGCCGAGCCGCGGCCCAGATCGCAAAGGGCATCATCGCCGACGTTACTGCCGAGCTCGAGGTCTTCGACCCCGGCTTTACCTGCACCGTTGAGATTGCCGACAACGCCGAGGTCGAGGCCATGGACCAGAAGTCCGCGCTTGCCCTCATCCGCGCCCTGCGTCTTGCCCCCAACGGTGTGATCCGCCGCAACGTCGCCACCGACGGCTCCGTCGAGGTTTCCTCCAACATCGGTGTGGTTGCCACTTCTGACGACGAGGTCAAGATCATGCTGTCCCCGCGCTCTTCGATCACCTCGCTGCAGAACGAGTTCAAGGACCGTCTGCAGACGCTGGCCGATGTCCTGGGCTTCGACGCCAAGTTTGAGTTCGAGTATCCCGGCTGGAGCTATGCCGAGCATTCGCCGGTCCGCGACGTCTTTGTCGAGAGCTATCGTGAGCTCTTTGGCTCCGAGCTGCGCATCGAGTCCATTCACGCCGGCCTTGAGTGCGGCCTGTTTGCCGAGGCCCTACACGGCCTGGACGCCATCGCCGTGGGCCCGACGCTCTCCGACGTCCACACCCCGGATGAGAGCATGGAGCTCGCTTCTGCCGAGCGCTTCTACGAGCTGCTCATCGACGTCCTCAAGCGCCTCGCTGCGTAAAGGTTGCGCTAGCAGCAGTCCGAGTCACGTGCTAGCGGATTGCAAATGACATTACGAGAGGGGGCATCCGAGCTTTTGCGACGGGTGCCTCCTTCTCTGCTTTTGAGAAATGGGAAATTGATTGGCGTCTAGCCCATATCCGCCTTGATGAGGTCGAGGGTGCGCTGGCAGTTTTCGCGGACGGGGCCGAGCATATGCTCGCGCAGGTCCGCCATGCCGGGCAGGTCGGCGCATTCGTTCATGACCTCTTCCATGCAAATGGGTACCTCGTAGGCGAGGTCCATCATGGTCGCAAAGCAAAACTTCTCGGATAGCCCGGCATCGGTGAGCGTCGCCTCCAGCGCGGGGTCGCCCATACCGTGGTATCGGCGGATAGCGCCTGAACCGATGCGCCCCACACGATTTTCGCCGCCAACGCTCATGGCAAGGCGCGCTTTTCGCCGCATGCGTTCGTATGCCAGTCCCGACGCGACATCGTACATCCGGGTCATCATGGCTGTGCCGCCGTTTCCAAGGAGCAGGGAATAGTTTTTCGCATGCGCGTCCGGTGCGCCGATGATGGCGTTAAAGAAAAGTATCTGCGTAAACAGATACAGGTTAAGTTGATAGTGGCTCGTATTGACGAGGAGTTCCTGTATATCGCGTGCGCTCGGGCCGCCGTCTGCCGTGTACTTTTGAGCGGGCATCACTCCAAGGGCCTGACAGAGGTCTTCTTGGTGTAGACGTCTGATCGTTCCGTCTTTGACTTTCACGCGGTCATAGCGCTCAACAATGAGGGCAGGTTCGTCCTCAAACATACGATATTCGACGTTTGCCGTTGCGATACCGGCGCGCTGGGCGCTTTTCATGCAGACAAACTCATTAAGAGCCTCAAGTTTAAATCCGATAACGCCATTTTTGAAAATATGCGTCGTGGGCGAGGAACCCACGCATTCGCACCAGCGACCGTCTATGAGGGCGAGAGCGAACTTGCCCTGATTGCCCCCAAGTGACCAACTTTCATCTAGACCCATCCACGATGCCTTGTGGTCATCTCTGATCGACTTGAGACGGAGAGCAATATCGTGGTCGTCTATAGGGCGGTATTCGCCGTCGCGATGCAGGACGGCGTCGACGTCTTCTTCGGCACAAAACTGTACTCCGCCCGGACAGTCGAGTCCGATATGGCTGAGCAGAGCAACGGGATTGTTGGGCCTGGTGTCGAATTCGACGGCGATCGCTTTTCGCTGGTCCTCGCTGTCGGGCAGAAGACCAAACAAGTACGGATTCATGACCTGTTGGCCGTATATGCGATTTGATACGGGTATGTTTGTCGATAGGGCTGGCCCGTCATAGTCTCGATCGTAGACAAAGTTGACAAGACCGTTCTCATCTTGTGTGAGCGTTCCCGCAGGTACGCCGCAAATAATAGTCCGAAGCGTTTTGCTGGCCATTGGCTACCTCCCTTTGGGCCTGGTTTGGGCAGATGGGTTTGCGGCAATCGAGACTCCGAGATTGGACATGGCAAAATCGGCGAAGGCCTTGTCGTAGAGCTCGGACGTAAGGGAGGCGTCTGCGAGAGCCGGAATGGCTGCGCTGCGACGGTTGCGATGGCGAAAACGTTGAGCGCGATGGCGTCTGGGGGTGCTACGAGGTTGCAGATCGGCATGCGGAACGTTGGCTGATTGCTCGTTATTCGTTTTGACGATATCCCCTTGAGCGGCGAGCGCCAGTCCGAGAGCATTAAAGATCGCCAATAGCTTGTCGAGTCGAATGCCGGTGGCATCTCCTAGCTCGAGCGATGCGAGCAGACGCTCCGAAACGCCGGCTTTTTTAGCGAGGGTCGCACGGGTGAGCCCTTGTGCCTCGCGCGCTTGGCGCACGTAGATGCCAGCTTGGCGCGGTGTGGTGATGGGAAGGGCATCCATGGCGACCTCCAAACATGCAGACTTTTGCATGTTAGTATGACCTGCAAAAGTCTGCATGTCAATGTGGCAAAGGGACAGTCCCTTTGCCACATCCGAGGGCTCCTATTTTGATGGCCGGCGCCGTTGACCGTGTTTTCCCTAGGGGAAACACGGCAGTAATGTCTGGTGAGATGGGGCCGAAAGCTGCGCGTGCACTGTGAGCCGCTAGCTACAGCGCCAAAACTCCCAAGTGCTCAAGCAGGATCTTAAGGCCGATGAGGATGAGCACGACGCCACCCACGATGGTGGCGGGTTTTTCGTAGCGCGCGCCAAAGGTGTGGCCAATCGCCACGCCGGAGACGGAAAAGATAAAAGTCGTGACGCCGATGAGCGATACGGCGGGAACGATGTCGACCGAGAGCGCCGCAAACGAGATGCCTACGGCTAGGGCATCAATTGAGGTGGCGATAGCCAAAATCAGGTACTCGCCGAGGTCGATCTTCTCGGCATCCTTGCCGTCGCCTTCGTCCTCGTCTTCGGTAAAGGCTTCCCACAGCATCTTGCCGCCGATGAAGGCCAAAAGGATAAAGGCGACCCAATGGTCAATGGGTCCGATGATACCCACGAACTGGCTGCCGAGTGCCCAGCCGATCACGGGCATGCCGGCCTGAAAGCCGCCAAAGAACAGGCCGAGCACCACGGCGACCTTAAGGTTGATCTTTTTCATGCCAAGCCCTTGCAGATGGAAACGGCAAAGGCATCCATCGAAAGGCCAACGGCAAGCAACACGAGCTCTGCGAGTCCCATAGTCTGGCTCCCTCTCTGCGGGCGAACCCGATTACACGACTACTCCCTCATTTATATGAGACCCGATGCTACCACATGAGCAGCTAAAAGAGCCCCGTCCCAAATGAGCTACCTAAGCGGTGTTCGCTCATTCTGTAAGCATCGGATTTCGTGGCTGCTGCGGGGACAAACCGTGAGAAACTATTTAGCGTTTATGGAGCGTATACGATGGGAGCGATGCCTTGGATAAGAACGAGCTGCAAAAGCGTATGGAACAGGCTATTCGCCTGACTGCCCCCGGCCAGCCGATCCGCACCGCCCTCGATATGATCATTGCTGGTCACCTGGGTGCCCTTATCTGCGTCGGCGACACCGAAAACGTGCTCGCTGCCGGTAACGACGGCTTCCCGCTCAACATTTCGTTTACCTCGAACCGCCTGTTCGAGCTCTCCAAGATGGACGGTGCCATCGTCATCGACGGCGACCTCACCCAGATCCTGCGCGCCAACTTCCACCTCAATCCCGATCCCTCGCTTGCCACGAGCGAGACGGGTATGCGTCACCGCACCGCCGCTCGCATGTCGGTGCTCACCGATGCATCGTGATCTCGGTCTCGGCCCGTCGTGCCGTCGTTAACGTGTACGTTCACGGCAAGAGCTACGAGATCCAGCCCGTCACCACCATCATGAGTTCGGTCAACCAGCTCGTCGCCACGCTCCAGACTACCCGTCAGTCGCTCGATCGCTCCCTGCTGCGTCTGACGGCCCTCGAGCTCGACGACTACGTTACACTCGCCGACATTACCGGTATTTTCTCGAGCTTCGAGATCATGCAGCAGGCAAAGACCGAGCTTAAGGATTGCATTGTCAAGCTGGGCAACCAGGGCAAGCTCGTGCAGATGCAGCTCGAGCAGCTCGCCGGCTCCAGTATGGATACCGAGTATGACCTGATGATCCGCGACTACGCGAGTGACTCCTCCGAGCAAACGCCGAGAAAATTCGCGCTGAGCTTGCCCGTATGACGCCCAAGGACTTGTCCGACCCGCAGCATGTGGCGGCGGTTCTGGCTACGACGACCTGGATGAGGACTCTGTCATGACGCCGCTGGGCCTGCGCACGCTTTCGCGCGTGTCCGTCGTGCGCGACGGCGTGGCCGAGAAGATTGTCGACGAGTACGGCTCGCTGCAGGAACTCATGGACGACATCAGCGAGGATCCGGAACGCCTGGGCGACTTTGGTGTCAACAACCCTGCCATTCTTGCGGACTCCCTGTACCGCATGAAGGGCACCAAACAGGGGAACGCATAATGGCGCCCGTGTGCGCCGTGGTCGTTGCCGGTGGCAGCGGCCAGCGCTTTGGAAATCCCGGCGGCAAGCAGCTCGTTAACGTGGCGGGTCGTCCGCTCATGAGCTGGTCCATCCGCGCATTTGACCGTAGCGATAAGGTCGACCACATCGTCGTGGTTTGCCCTGCCGAGCGTCGTGCGAGATGCGCCGCCTGGCCATCGACCCGTTTGACTATGACACGCCCATCAGTTTTGCCGATGCTGGCGATACCCGCCAGGATTCCACCCGTGCCGGCGTGCATGCGGTTCCGGCGGGTTTCGAATATGTCGCCATTCACGACGGCGCTCGTCCGCTCATTACGACCGAGGCCATCGATCACGCTATCGACGTGCTCGTGAGCGACCGCGCCCTCGACGGTGTCGTGTGCGGTCAGCCCGCGATCGACACGCTCAAGATCGTCGATGGCGATAACATCGTTGAGACGCCGCCGCGCGAACTCTATTGGGCCGCACAGACGCCGCAAATCTTTAGCGTTGACGCTATGAAGCGCGCCATGCCGCGGCGATTGCTGAGGGCTTTATCGGCACGGACGATTCGTCGCTGGTCGAGCGCATGGGTGGGCGTGTCCGCTGCGTCCAGAGCCCGCGCGATAATCTTAAGGTGACGGTGCCCGAGGACCTGCGTCCCGTAACCGCGATTCTGCTCGGCCGTATGGCGAGGGAGAGGACCTTCCCCATGTTCAGTAACCTGCGCATTGGCCACGGCTACGACGTTCACCGTCTGGTGGAGGGGCGTCGATGTATCATCGGCGGGGTTGACATTCCCTACGAGCGCGGCCTGCTGGGCCACTCGGATGCCGATGTGCTCGCGCATGCGCTGGCCGACGCCATTCTGGGCGCCTGCCGCGGGGGAGACATTGGAAAACTGTTCCCCGACACCGATCCTGCCTATGAGGCGCCGACTCGATGGTGCTGCTTGCCCGTGTGATGGACTATGCGCGCGATCTGGCTTTGAGTTTGTCGATGCCGACTGCACCATTGCCTGCCAGCAGCCTAAGATCACCCCGCACCGCGATGCCATGCGCGCCAACCTTGCCCATGCCCTGGGCGTTGACGTCGAAAACGTGGGCGTTGCCGCCACTACGACCGAAAAGCTTGGCTGGGAAGGCCAAGGCGAGGGAATTGGCGCCTGGGCCGTCTGCCTGCTACAGAAAACCGTTAAGGAGTAACGAATGCGTATCTACAACAGCGCTACCCATAAAAAGGAAGAGTTCCAGCCCATCGAGTCCGGCAAGGTCCGCATGTACGTGTGCGGCCCCACGGTCTATGACAACATCCACATCGGCAATGCCCGCACGTTCATCAGCTTTGATGTGATTCGTCGCTGGCTCATCGCGAGTGGCTACGAGGTCACGTTCGCCCAGAACCTCACCGATGTCGACGACAAGATCATCAAGCGCGCCAACGAGCAAGGCCGTACGGCTGCCGAGGTCGCGACGGAGTTCTCCGACAAGTTCATCGGCGTCATGCGCGCCGCCAACGTGCTCGATCCCGATGTGCGCCCCCGCGCCACCAAGGAGATCGGCCCCATGATCGCCATGATCAAGACGCTTATCGAGCAGGGCCACGCTTACGCAGCCGATAACGGCGATGTGTACTTTGCCGTGCGCAGCGATCCCAACTATGGTCAGGTCTCGGGCCGCAACATCGACGACCTTATGGTTGGCGCGCGCATCGAGGAGAACGAGGACAAGAACGACCCGCTCGACTTTGCCCTGTGGAAGGCCGCCAAGCCCGGCGAGCCCAGCTGGCCGAGCCCCTGGGGCGAGGGCCGTCCCGGTTGGCACACCGAGTGCGCCGCCATGGTGCATCGCTACCTGGGTACTCCGATCGACATCCACGGCGGCGGCTCCGACCTTGCTTCCCGCATCACGAGAACGAGTGCGCTCAGGCCACCTGCGCCTGGCACCAGGCTTCTCCAACACCTGGATGCACACGGGCATGCTGCTGGTAGACGGCGAGAAGATGTCCAAGTCGCTCGGCAACTTCTTTACGCTGGCCGAGGTCCTCGAGCAGCACTCCGCTGCCGCCCTGCGCCTGCTGATGCTGCAGACGAGCTATCGCTCGCCGCTCGATTTTTCTTGGGAGCGCCTGGAGGGTGCCGAGAACTCGCTTACGCGTATCGCCGGTACGGTCGAGAACCTGCGCTGGGCCGCGAACCATGCGGCGGCCGATGCCGATGAGGCAGCATCTGAGGCGTTTGCCGCCAAGGCCGCCGAGACCCGTGCCGCCTTTAAGGAGTGCATGGACGACGACTTAACACCGCCGGCGCATGGGTGCCGTCTTTGGCTTTGTGACCGAGTGCAACCAGTACCTGGAGCAGGCGGGCGACGCTGCCGACAAGACCGCTGCCCTGGCCGCCGCTGATACGCTGGTCGAGCTGCTCGACACGTTTGGTGTTGAGCTTCCTGAGCCCAAGGTCGAGCTGCCGCTGGGTCTGCTGGGCGTTGCCGCCGGCCTGGTCGCCTACACGGGCGACGACGTGGACGAGGCTGCTGCCAAGATTCTCGAGGCCCGTGCCGAGGCCCGTGCCGCCAAGAACTGGGATCTGGCAGATGCCATCCGCGACCAGCTCAAGGACCTGGGCCTGACGATTGAAGATACGGCCGCGGGTACTCGTATTAAGAGTCTCTAGTATTTGTCGACCGTTCGAGGTGCGGCAGATTGCCTTGAAAGAGGAGGGCATAGACCTGGTGGTCATGCCCAACGATTGAAAGGCAAGGTGCCGTGGCTCGGACGGTCGATTCTTGTTCGTTATCTATTTAAGGAGGCCGTTTTATGGCCGACAATCGCAAACGTGCACCGCGTGGAGGCAAGCAGGCTGCTTCTGGCTCGCGCCCGATTCGCCGCAATGACCGCGCTGCCGCTTCCAAGGGCCAGCGCGAGCGCTCCCAAGCCCAGGCTGCGCGTTCGCAGCGAGATCGCAACCGCGACAACATTCAGGTCCCCAAGGGCGAGTTTATCGAAGGTCGTCGTGCTGCCGCCGAGGCGCTGCGCACTGGTTTTCCCATCAAGTGCGCGCTCATTGCCGAGGGCGGGGAGCGCGATGCCGCCTTGTCGCGCCTGGTCGACGACCTCAACGCCGCGGGTGTCCGCATTAAGTATGTGCCGCGCGCGCAGCTCGATGCGCTGTCGAGCCATGGCGCTCACCAGGGCATTGCGCTCGAGGTGGGTAATTTCCCCTATGCTGATGTCGCCGATATCCTCGATCGCGCGGGTGACGGACCGGCGCTCGTCGTCGTGCTCGACCATGTGACCGACGATGGCAACTTTGGTGCGATCGTGCGCTCCGCCGAGGTCGTGGGCGCGGCGGGCGTCATCATTGCAAACAAGCGCGCCGCCGGTGTGACCGTGGGCAGCTACAAAACCTCTGCTGGTGCCGTCATGCACCTGCCCATCGCGCAGGTTCCCAATATCGCCCGAGCGCTTGACGACCTCAAGGCCGCCGGCTTTTGGGTGGGCGGTGCTTCCGAGCACGCCGAGGGCAGCTGCTGGGATGCTCCCTTCGAGGGCCGCGTTGCGCTCGTCATGGGCTCCGAGGGCGACGGCATCTCGCGCCTGGTGCTCGAGAAATGCGACTTTTTGACCAAGCTTCCCCAGCGCGGCATGACCGAGAGTCTCAATGTGGCCCAGGCGACCACCGCGCTGTGCTTTGAGTGGCTGCGCCGCAATGCCGGCGAGCTCATGGGGGAGGAGTAGCGCATGTCCAAGAAGAACCGCGCCAAGTCCAAGGCCAAGCGCTTTGGCGAGGGCTCGGCCAAGCCAATTGTTTCGGCCGCGACCTATGGCGTGGGCGGCAATGCGTTTGCGCAGCTATCGCCGATCCGGTCTCGACGGTGCACTCCAATAAGCCCGAGCTGCTGGTGGTCGACGGCTACAACGTGATTCACTGCACGCCGCGCTACGAAAAGCTCGTGTACGACCATTCCGACGATCCGTATTCCAGCGACGTCCACGATATGGCTCGTACTGCGCTCATCAACGATGTCGCGGCGTTTGCCCAGGGCCGTTACGAGGCCGTGATCGTGTTCGACGGCGCGGGCAACATCTCCAGCGAGCGCCCCAACCTACCGGCCGCGGCGTGCGCATCGAGTTTTCGCCGACGGGCGTCTCTGCCGATACCGTGGTGCAGAAGCTCTGCATCGAGGCGCGCGAGGAAGGCCGCGCGTGCTCCGTGGTGTCGAGCGACGGCACGATCCAGGCCGTCGTCATGGGCAAGGGTGTTACGCGCATCTCGAGCCGCATGCTGGTGGACGAGATCAAACAGATCGACAACGACGTGCACGAGGCCGAGGAAGCCCCGCAGATCAAGATGACCCTGGCAGTCGCCTAAGTCCCGATGCGCTGGCCAAGCTCAAGGCGTTGCGCGGGAGGTAGGGGAGTTGGCGGGGCAATGCTGCCTCGCTAACTCCATTCAGCGATGTCGATCATTCTTCGAGGCGCCACGTTAGCGCCTCTTTTAGATAAGGCAGTCTCGCTGCTAGGGCATCATTCTGGATAGAATCTCGATCGCCTCTCGACAAAGCCCTCGAGTTTGTCGCCG
>ENA-OQIO01000726-OQIO01000726.1-human-gut-metagenome-genome-assembly--contig:-NODE-726-length-17017-cov-1.479574_pt1 | contig 17017 bp, 24 predicted proteins | sample MGYA00242573_ERZ504737 | MGnify/ENA primary metagenome ERZ504737 (study PRJEB26092, sample SAMD00036203) | human gut metagenome | host: Homo sapiens | study: EMG produced TPA metagenomics assembly of...
CTTCTATGTTGGTTTTAGAAGTTTACCACAAAAAACTACACTATTTGAACAATATCGAAAGGTTATGAAATATGGATAAATCCATGTTCATAACAATTCTTTCTCCATAGTCAGATATGCAGCTAACCTAAACCAAAACAAAAACTTCATAAACAACGTCATGGCGAAGCCCCCTTCGCTCTTTTGTTATGTCATTTTTTATTTCCAGCCTATTATACACTATTTCTGACGATTTGAGAAATTTCCTATAAAGGAACAAAGTGTGCGCCAGGCGCACACTTCGCACACAGGCGGGCAGCGCAGCTATCTGTTCAGGAAACCGCCTCACAGGCTTTTTCAAATTCTGTATGTACCTTAGCCATCTGCTCCTGCAGATGGCTGATTTCATTTTTACGTATTGGAAGCTACTACCTCTGATTGCTGCCTGGAACAGTTCCGTCATTCCAAGGGTTCCTGCAACCCCTTTTAAGGCGTGAACGGCCTCTAACACATCCTCATACCGTTCTTCTTTCATTGCCTGTTCCCCGATTGCAAGATGATCGTCCTCAGTCAGCTTTTTCAAGAATTTTTCATATAAAGCTTCATTTCCCGCAAAACGTTTCACTGCATTTTCATAATCAACGCCATAGGCTTTCAATTTCTCTTTATCCATTTTCACCACTCCATTCCGGTTACTATTTTTTCATTTTCGGCTGGAAAATGATACTTGCAATATAGGAAAAAATCAGTGCTGCGGAAATACCAACCGCACTCGCTTTAAATCCTCCCATAAAAATGCCAATAAATCCATTCTCGTCCACTGCTTCCTTTACGCCTTTCCAAAGTGTATTTCCAAAGCCTGGCAGCGGTACACTTGCACCGGCTCCCGCGAACTCTATGAATGGCTGATAAATCTGCAATGCGCCAAGCACCGCCCCAAGGCATACGAGTAAAACCATGATCCTGCCCGGAAGCATTTTTGTTTTCTCCATAAGAATCTGGACAAGTGCACAGATCAGTCCGCCTACCCAGAATGCATTGATATAATCCATTTTTCATCCTCTTTTCTTTCTGAAAATCCATTGTCTATGCATCTGCATGTTCGATGACAACTGCGTGTGCAATGCCCGGCACCGTCATTCCTTCATTGAAAGACACCGTTGAAAGCAATGCGCCTGTCGGCACGAACAATATCCGTTTTAACGTTCCATCTTCGATCTGTTTTAAAAAGTAAGCGCTTAGCGTCACTGCTGAACATCCGCATCCGGAACCACCTGCCCGGTATTCTGGCTCTCAGCATCAAAAATTTCAATTCCACAATCCGAGTGTATCTTACTGATATCGTAACCGTCTTTTAACAACAGGTCAATGAGAATTTTCTGTCCTACCGTTCCGAGATCTCCTGTAATGATCCTGTCATATTCTTTTTCACTTCTCCCGAAATCCTCAAAATGCTGTCTGATGACCTCTTTGGCCGCAGGTGCCATGGCTGCCCCCATATTCATGGAATCTTTGATTCCAAATCCACAATTTTTCCGGTTGTGATCCCTGTGATTTGTTCATCCTTCCTCCTTTTCCGAGGACGAAAGCCGCGCTTCCGGTCACTGTCCAGGTTGCAGATTTTGGTCGCTGATTGGCGTATTCCAAAGGAAAACGGAACTGTTTCTCTGCACTGGCGAAATGGCTCGATGTCATGGTCACAACATGGTCGGCATAGCCTGCCGCCACACACATCGCGCCAAGCGACAATGATTCTCCGCACGTGCTGCATGCCCCGTATAATCCGAAAAGCGGCACCTGAAAATCCAGCACGCCGAAAGATGTTGCGATCGTCTGTCCGAGAAGATCTCCCGCAAAAAGATACCGGATATCTTCTTTTTGCAGTCCTGCCTTGCCAACTGCCATGGTAAAAGCTTCCTTTCTGCAGGGTGCTCTCTGCCTCCTCCCATGTGTTCTGTCCGAATTTGTCATCCTCTCCGATCACATCAAAATGAGCTGCCAGAGGACCTTCTCCCTCTTTTTTTCCAACAATGTTGGCTGTGCTGATAATAAAAGGAGCCTCTGTAAAACAGAGGCTCTGTTTTCCCTTCTGCATACTCGTATCCACACTTTCTTTTTCTTTTAGTATGGATCAGGGAAGTTTTTATTATTCTCTTTTTCATCATTTTCTTATCGTTTTTGCAATCGCTTCCGGTGATAACTGTAAAAAAAACACAAAGCTCTAAAAACTCTTCGGCAAGCAGAGGTTCTTTATAATCCGGATGCAGTTTTTCTTCCGGAACTTGTGTCTGTTCTGAAATCTCAGATGCTGAAATTCCTTTTTCCTGCATATAAGCAGGATATATTCTGTCACTCTGGATTTATTCATGCGCTCCGCTCCTTTTCTCATGTGTTCTTCCCGATATATGCAGACCTCATCATGCAATCATGTTCGGTCTACATATTCTCGATTGGCACCGCTCATTGCTTACGCACATTATATTCTTATAATTCAAGACTTTCAACCATATTTTCCCATATAGTCAGAATTAATTGACGGTCTAAAATATGTGAGATATGATTACCATAATAACTTTTTAAATTTCAGAAACAGGGGATTTTTATGCGAAATGAATTAATTCCAAAGGTGTTAAAAGAATATAGAAAACGAAATCATTACTCAGTGAAAGACGTATCGATCAGGCTGATGGAACATGATATTGATGTTGCACCGAAGACGATTTATGGTTGGGAAAGCGGACAGGCACAGCCGACGGCGGACACACTGCTCTTACTGTGCGAGATATACAAAATCCCGGACATCCTGAACTCCTTCGGTTACGACCAGCCTGATGATCCGGCAGCTTCCCTGACTTATCATGAGCGTGAGATCATCTACGCCTACCGCAATCGCCCTGAGTTACAGCATGCGGTCGACATTCTGCTCGGATGTGATTAGGTATTTTGTTTCCTGTGATACAATCTGATCTGTGCGATGTATAAATAAAAAAGAGGTTTTTCTGTAGAAATATCTGTTTTCAGGATTTTTGCAGGAAACTTTTTTTATATGCTCTTTTCCCCCGGCTTCTTACAAATCCAGACAGGCACATCGGCTGTTTCCGTGTATTATCATTTTATTTCACAGGTTTGCAACTTTGCTTTAAGAAGTATAGAATAGAAGATACTCTGCGGTTTTATGGTAGTTCCGTAAAACGTTTACCGCAGGACATTATTAAGGGAGATTTATTTATGAATGCTTTCCAATTTATCTTTCAGTATATCAAACGGCATAAAGTCCAGTATTCGCTTGGTATCATCACGCTTTTTGTGGTAGACTTTGCCAATATTTTTATTCCGAAACTTACCGGTGTCATCACCGACGGACTCACCGCCCACAGCCTTGACTGGAGCGGAGTCAAATTAAATCTGCTTTACCTGTTTCTGCTTGGACTGCTGCTTGCGGTCGGCCGTTTCTTCTGGCGGTACTTCCTGTTTGGAGCTTCCCCGCTCCATCGAAAAAGAGCTGAGAAACGATATGTTTTTCCCCATCTTGGAAAAAATGGATGTGGAATATTACAACGAACACAAGACCGGCGACCTGATGACACGTTTTACCAGCGATCTGAACGCGATCCGCATGGCGATCGGACCTGCCGTCATCTGTGTGTTTGACGCCTCCGTCATGACCCTTATGGTCATTTTCCAGATGATGTATTATGTCAGCGTAAAGTTGACACTGATCGCGGTCATCCCAATGCTTTTCATTTTATTTGGCGAGATTTATTATGGAAAAATCATCCGTCCGCGCTTTACTGCAAGGCAGGAGGCTGTTTCCGATCTCACCGACTACGTGCAGGAAAGTTTTTCCGGTATCCGTGTCATCAAGGCGTTTGTCCGTGAGAAGGCACAGCGTTACCACTTTTTAAAAGAAAACGAAAACACCATGGAAAAGAACTTAAGCATTGCAAAGATCCAGTCCATCGTCATTCCGCTTCTGGATGTCATCATCGGGCTTTCCTCGCTGCTTACGCTCATTTACGGTGGCTATCTTGCGCTGGTCGGGGACATCACGCTCGGACGCTTTGTCGCTTTTAACCAGTATATTAACATGCTTGTCTGGCCGATGTTAGCCTGCGGGGATTCCGTCAATATGTTTTCGCAGGGCGCTGCTCCATCCGAAGGATTCAGGAGATTTTCAAAGAACAGCCTGCCATTGCAGACACCGACAAAACCAAGGATGTGGACGACATTAGGGGCGAAATCGATTTTCATCACCTTACCTTCATCCACCGCGGTCACAGCGAACCGACTTAAACGACATCACCCTGCATGTGCCTGCTGGAACAACGCTTGCGATCATCGGGCGCACCGGAAATGGAAAATCCACACTGGTAAATCTCCTGCTGCACCTTTACAACACGAAACCGGGCATGCTTTTCATTGATGGAAAGGACATTAACACCATTCCTTTAAAAACACTGCGTGAAAATATCGGATACGTTCCGCAGGATAACTTCCTGTTCTCGGACACATTGAAATCCAATATCGCATTTGGCGCTGAAAATGAGGATATGGAAGCCATCCAGTCCGCAACACGCGCTGCTGCATCCATGAAAATATTGTCCAGTTCCCGGACGGTTATGAGACAATTGTAGGTGAGCGCGGTGTCACCTTATCCGGCGGTCAGAAACAGCGGAGCTCCATTGCCAGGGCACTGATGAAAAATGCACCAATTCTGATTTTAGACGACGCCCTCTCCGCTGTCGATACCGACACCGAGGAACACATTTTAACGAATTTAAAGAAAAACCGGGAAGGAAAGACGACCATTCTCATTGCGCACCGCATCTCGACGATCCAGAATGCAGATATCATTATGGTGTTAGAGGACGGCACTGCCGCCGAGATTGGAAATCACGATTCCCTTATGGCAGAACACGGGATTTATTACGATATGTTTGAAAAACAGCAGTTAGAAGCCATCCACGGTGAAGCTGGAAAAGCGCTCATCAGACAGGATCATCCAGCTGCAAAAACAGGAAAGGAGGACGCATAACTATGAAACGTTTACTGGCCTATTTAAAACCGCACAAATGGGTTATGACTGCTGCGACAGTCCTCGTCCTCTTTATCATCGTGGTAGAACTTTACCGCCCGATCGTCATCGGTGATGCGATCGATGATTATATCAACGGCTATTACGCACCGTACATCGAAACCACTGCGGATGCGCCGGGTGCTGTTCCTTACCATGACACTTATCTGACGAGAGATTTTGAGACGGCAGACGGACAGACTTACGATCAGATTCTTCTATATAATAATGACTATTATATGGCTGAAAATCTTTCATCCGAAGAAATTGTGATGCATTAAAAAATGCAGATTCCGCCACGCTTTCATCTTATGTAAACCAAAATGCTAGTACTTCATTACAAGGGACGACTTTAAAAAAATTTGCGGCGAATTTATAGATTTTACCGGTCATTTTAAAAGCAGCTGCTCTCTACCTGCTGCTTCTGCTCACCGGATTTGTCTTAAACGCATTAGACACCTGGATCCTGCAGAAAATGGGACAGGAGATCATTTACCAGATGCGTGAGGAGGTCTTTACCCACATTCACAGCTTATCGTTAAACTTTTTCAACAATACGCCTGTGGGAAAACTTGTCACCCGTGTCTCCAACGACACCGAAGCGGTCAATGAACTTTTCTCCACCATTTTGGTAAAACTCTTTAAAAACATTGTAAAAATTATCGGATATGCCGTTGTCATGCTCTCCATTAATGTAAAAATGGCTCTCGTATCCTTTGCGCTGCTGCCGCTTGTCACGGTGCTGACCTTCTTTTTCCGCTTTATGTCAAGGAAGGCATACGAGCTTACACGAAACCGCATTACCGACTTAAACACATTTTTATCGGAGCACCTCTCCGGCATGAAGCTTATCCAGATTTTTGCGAGGGAAGAGGAAAAATATGCACAGTTTGAAAAGAAATCCGAAGATTTATACAAGGCAAACTGGCGTGAGGTTATGACATTTGCGATTTTCCGTCCGTCCATTTATCTGGTGTCCGTGTTTGCCATGATGCTTGTGATTGGAACCGGAAGTGCCGGGGTGTTAAACCAGACGCTCTCGCTCGGAACGCTGTTTATTTTTATCACCTATATTTCCTCGTTTTTTGATCCGATCCAGGAACTTGCGGAACAGTTTGGTACATTGCATCCTCTCTCGCCTCTGCCGGAAAAATTTTCTCCATTTTAGACGAGAAACCGGACATTGTAAAACCAACGCACCCGGTGGAAGTCAACATCAAAGGACGCATCGAATTCCGTCATGTATGGTTCGCCTACGAGAAGGACGATTATATTTTAAAAGACATCAGTTTTGTCATCGAACCGGGCGAAAAAGTTGCATTTGTCGGTGCAACCGGAGCCGGAAAATCTTCCATCTTAAATCTGATCGGACGTTACTTTGACATCCAGAAAGGTGAGATCTTAATCGATGGCGTAAACATCAAAGACATTGATACTGACGTGCTGCGCGCTGCGATCGGGCAGGTTCAGCAGGATGTATTTATTTTTACCGGGGATATTAAGAGCAATATTTCACTGGACAATGAGAATATTTCCATTGAAGATGTGAGACGCGCCGCAGAGATCGTGCATGCAGATTCCTTTATTGAAAAATGCCGGGTGGCTATGATGCCCCTGTCACAGAGCGCGGAAGCACCTTATCCGCCGGACAGAGGCAGTTACTCTCCTTTGCGAGAACCTTAGCTTACGATCCGACCATCCTTGTCTTAGACGAGGCAACTGCCAACATTGACACGGAGACCGAGGCACTTATCACAAGTGCTCTGGCAAAACTCATGGAGGGCAGAACTACGATTATGGTTGCACACAGACTTTCCACGATCCAGCATGCCGACAAGATCATTGTCATGCATCAGGGGCAGATTGAGGAAGCTGGCACCCATCAGGAACTTCTCGCCCAGAACGGACTGTACCGGAAATTGTACGATCTGCAGCTTGTGGAAGCGTAGCAGTTCAATTTTTGTAACGACAGTTTATATGTCCGCCCCCGGGAGCATGAACATCCGAGCCGCCGCTTTAAACACACCGGTTTCCGTCATGGAACTGCCGGGGAAGGCGGCGCATGGGGCATGGCACTTCTCGCCTCCTATATGGTTCACAAAAAAGACGGCGAAACATATGTAGAAACAGAATGTTCACACTTACTGCTTGGTGAACGGTATCCTCTGATTATTTCCGAATCTCCACCCACTCCATCTCAAGCTTCGGTTTCACAACCTCTGTTTTGATCTCGTAGTATCCCTGTTTTAATTCCACACGGCAAATCTTCTGCGTGTTCGGTCTGCCTTCCGTGCCGCTCGTCTGCAATGTGAAGAATAATTCATCGTTGAGATAGAGGTTTGCGGCTGCCTGTGCCAGATTTGACTGCGGAGAAATAAATTTTACAACAACATTGTATACACCAGACTGGTTTACATAAATCTTCTGTGACACTTTATCTTCCGGAACAATGCTTATATCGCTTTCCCCATTTGCCCCTTCTGATCCAGCCCCCTGCAACGGCTCATATGCCTTCACTTCCTCCAACGGTCTTAACGGACGTTTCATAACCGGAGCATTTAAAATAAACCGACAGATATTTTTTGCAGAGCGCTGCAACTCCCCAATGGTCAGCTTTCCATTGTCCAGTGCCTCCAAAATATCATCGCCCATGCATTGATCTCCGCGCCGTTATTGTTGACTACCATATAAAGGTCATTCTGGGAGCGCACCATCGAAGAAAGTGCATGATGATCCTGCTTGCCACCTTTTACAACATCATTGACACTTGCCCACCAGTCGGTCATGACAATGCCTTCATACCCCCACTCTCCTCTTAAGATCGTGGTATTTAAATCATAATTGGACGATGTCCAGTGTCCATTGATCGGATTATAAGATGTCATAATAGAGGAGGCTTCCCCTTCTTTGACTGCAATCTCAAATCCTTTCAGATAAATCTCACGCAGTGCACGCTCTGACACAACAGAATCTATGTATGTCTTGCCGTCTCCTGGTTGTTCGCCGCAAAATGCTTCACCGTTGCAAAAGAGCCGCCTTTTTTGATTCCCCTTGTCACTGCTGCCGCAAAACATCCGGTCACATAAGGATCTTCACTGAAATACTCAAAATTGCGTCCGTTCAACGGATAGCGGTGGATATTAATTCCAGGTCCGAGCAGAGTGTCCACTTCGTTTGCAACCAGCTCTTTTCCTTCCATCACATAAAGTTCTTCCATCATTGGAATGTTAAACGAACATGCAAGCAGTGTTCCGATTGGAAGCTGTGTTGCCTTTAATCCGCTCTCCATACGGATACCGGAAGGTCCGTCTGCACAGCAGGCAGCCGGGATTCCATATTCATACAGGCGGTCGCTGACACCTCCAAATGTGGATGCCGTACCCGGTGTTACTTTCGGGCTGCTCATTCCTTCCCCGCGCACGATCGTGGCAAGTTCCTCTTTGGTCAATTGCGCGATAAATGTATCCAAATCTGCTTTTCCCTCTGCAACATCCGAAAAACGGATTCCTTTGTCTCCGGTGATTGCAAGCTGCTCCGGTAAATGCGCCTCAATCCGTTCCTGTAACCGGATGGTCTGCTGCGGCACTGCCTCCTTTTCCTGCTGATAGCTTCCATCCTCCCGGCTCTGTCCCGGACGGATGCGCTCAAATGCTTCTGTCGGTGCGAGTGCTTCCTGCAGGGCTTCCGTCACACAAAGCTCTTTTACGATATATGCTCCTTTTCCATCGACATCTGCGTATTTTCGTATTCCGCACACTATTTCCCACATGGAATACATAAGCACCTGCCTCTGATACATAGCAGGACTTGTGGCCTGTCACACCGGAATCATCATATGAAGCAAGATTTTTTACCGGAATGTGCAGTGTCATTTCCTGTTTTTCTCCCGGAGCCAGCTCCTTTGTCTTTGCAAATGCTTTTAATTCTCTCGCCGGTTTTCCAAGTTTTCCCTGCGGTGCCTGCACATAGACCTGTACGACCTCTTTTCCCCTGCAGTCTCCTGTATTTTTCACACAGATGGTAATCTGCACTTCTTTTCCTGCACATGTTCCATTATCAATCGATACTCCGTGACTGCCCCAGGCACCTCCGACTTTGGATTCTTCTGTAACCGTCTCCGCTTTTAAAATTTCAATGTCAAACTTCGAATAGGAAAGTCCAAAACCGAACTCATACATGACTTTTTCCGGGCAGAATGTCTCAAAATAGCGGTATCCAACATAGATATCTTCGGTGTAAAAATTGCGCACAGTGCCTCCGAAATCGTTCGCCGCCGGATAATCTGCCAGTGAACATGCGATCGTGTCCGTCAGTTTCCACTTGAGACACTTTCCACTCAAAATCATCCGCAACTGCATTTCCACTCTCCATGCCGCCCTGCCAGATATAGAGCACGGAACGGATATGATCCTTGTATACAGGGATTCTTAAGCCAGCTCATATCTATGATATTCGACACATTCAAAAGCACTGCGACCTGTTCAAAATGCGCTGTCAGAACCTTCAGATTTTCAAGTTCTTCCGGCGTTAGAAGGTAACTGCCCGCCTCATTTGCATAATCCTTATCTTCGCCTGCAGTACGTCCGATAATAAAAATCGCTTTCTCTGATTTTTCTGCTGCGGCTGCCGCAATCTCCTCTGTGATCACCATCTCTTTCTGGTGCCACGGCTCTGCTGCCCAGCCGCCACCGCCGTTGTCAAACGGGTGGTCTTTTAACCACGCTCTGTAAATGTCTGCCAGCTCCTCATTCAAAGTAAAGCTGCCGCTCTCTCTCATTCCATCATAAATATTCACCGCATAAGCACGTTGACAGCTCCGCCGGAACCAGTTCCGCTGCGGTAAGTTTCAAACTGGTCATCTTCCAAACACAGACACCATCTCTTCTTTTTTCAACGGGAACATGTGACTTCATTTTTCAATAAAACGGCTCCCTCTGCGGCTGCCGCCCTGCAATATACTCCAAATCCTTCCAATGGTACTCCGATTGTACTCATACTCATCTGCTTCCTCCAAATACGTTTCTATTTTTATTTTAAAATGTTTTCTTTCACATCACATATTCTAGTAAAATCTTCTCTTCCATGCTATAATTTTTCTATTCAAAAATATAACAATTTTGTCATTGGAGGTTTTCTATGGATTATCCGGAGGAAAGAAAACAATATATTGACGGCATCGCCTGCCAGTATCTCTGTCATATTGAAAAAGCAGAGAAACCGGGCAATGTTTTTTTCGCTCATTTTCATTATTATATTGAAATGCTCTATGCACTTTCCGGTCATTTCCGTATTTATTTAAACGGAATTTACCACGAATTTGCGGCAGGGGATTTTGTACTGATCAATTCCAGGGAAGTGCACCAGATCGATGCGCTCTCATCAGCGGGTGGCTCTTATATCGTGGTTCGTTTTCTCCCGGAACTCATTTACGACGGCATGACGCAGAGCCACTTTGAGTTAAAATATCTGCTTCCATTTATCACCGAAAACAGCATTTACGAAAAAGTAATTTCTTCTTCCATATTAAATGCAAAACACTCTGCCATCCCCGGACTTATGAACGAGATTATCCGGGAATCTGAGGAAAAACAATACGGCTACGAGCTTGCGATCAAAAATCACATTGGCGGTATTTTTCTTTGGCTGCTGCGCTACTGGCATGCAAATGGCGAAGAACCGCTTCTCGAAGATTTTGAAAACCAGCAGTTAAAACAGCAGCTCTCCCCAGCCCTGACCTACATGATCACCAACTATGAAAAATCTATCAGTGCAGCGGACATGGACAAAACTCTGTAATTTGAGCTACAGCTATTTTTCCAGAAGTTTCAACCGGCTTTTGCATATGAATTTCAGTGATTACCTGAATGAGATCCGCATCCGGGAAGCGGAAAAGCTGTTAGTCTCCACTACCCAGAACGTGACGGAGATTGCATCTGCGGTCGGTTTCTGTACCACAAGTTACTTTATCAAACAGTTTACCAAATATCTGCATGTTTCTCCCAAACAATACCAGAAACAAATGCGCCAGGGACAGAAAGATTTCATTGCATAACCACGCAACACAAGCTATAATAGTTGGCAGTGTCCAGTGGTTCCTTAACGGTGATCGGCGGTGCCGGACTTGTCATCGGCTCTTTTGTATCCGGTGGTACTGCAACTCCAAACTTACCCGATTCGCAAAGTCTGAATATCTGGACTACAAACGACAATGCCTTATATACCGCCGGACTCGAACTTGCTAATATCTTCCATCAGAAGAAAAAACCTATGGTACTGATCTCCGGTATCATTGGAACGATTTTATCCGTCTGGTTATACTATAACTTCTGTAACTGGTTAAATGTATTAAACTGGGGGATTTCCTCCATCAATGGCATGGTGGTTGCTGTCGTCTGCTACCTGATTGGATATTTTGTGAAGAAAAATCAGAGATAAATAATACGTCCTAATTCTGCTGAAGTTCTGTGTGAGATGGAAATGACAGTGCGGTCTTTCGCTACACGCTTTAACGCCAGTAACACTGCCTTTTCCGTCTCTGCATCCAGATTCGCCGTGATCTCATCAAACAGCAGCATTTGTGGTTCCGCCACTGCGGCTCTTGCAATGGATAAGAGCTGCCACTGTCCCTGCGAGAATAACTCCGGCGTGCATTTCGTGTCATATCCGTTTTCAGAGCTTTCTATCACATCGTCTAACCCGGTCAGCTCTGCCACTGCTTTTATGCGGTCTGCCGGAATGGTTCATCATACAGCGTGATCTGATCGCGCACCGTTCCCGGAACCATGTGGAAGGTCTGTTCTACATAGCCGAACAGTTTCCGTTTCTCTTCCTCCCGGACTGCCGCTGCCGGTCTTCCGTGGATCAAAACCTCTCCGCCCTGCGGTTCGTAAAGTCCTAAGAGAAGTTTTAAAATCGTACTTTTTCCTGCCCCGGTTCGTCCTGCGAGTGTTACCTGCTCCGCGTCCATGACCTTTAAATTCAAATGTCTAAAACGACATGTTCATCATAACCGAAGGTCACATCCCGAAACTCGACAAACGGAACATCTGCTGTTTTATTTTCTGAGTGTCCCCCAGCCATCTGTTCCACGCATTCTTCTGCTACTGTCTCGCTGTCTTTTTCCACTATCTGCTTCTCCTCAAGTGCAAAAAATTCATTGATCCTGTGGATTCCGGCAATCGCAGACTGAATCGTCTGAATCTCCATTCCGAGGCTCTCCACCGGGGAGAATATCTGTGAGATATAGTTGATGACCGCAACCGCAGTTCCGGCAGACATTCCAAAGAAGGTCAGTACCGTGTGGTTTCCGGACGCGGAAAGCAGCATGACAACTGCGACAACCACCGCATTCAATATCAGTATCACCGGGGAGTAAACCGCATCATAAAAATTGGTGCGCTCCATCGCTGCATAACTCTCCCCGATATAAGTGTCGTAACGCTCTTCCATGTATGCTTCCTTTGCAAGACAATGGATTGTGCGGATATTGTGAAGCGTCTCCGGCACATGACCGGATGCCCGTCCGACAGCCTTTCGGTTTTCAATCTGCGCCGCCAGCATATTTTTTTGGACATGTCTGGTAAACCAGAATAAAAACGGCAGCAACACCAGCAATACCAGCGTCAGTCCACGGTTTTGAAACCAGATCACGACAAGGATACTGATAATCTTACATACATCCGCAAACATACTGATAATCCCGGAGGCAAACAGATTTTCCACCGTGTCAACATCCCCGACAAACCGTGACACCAGTGTTCCCGGCTCCTGCTTATTCACGCTGTCTGCCGTCAGACTTACAAATTTATCCATCAGGCTGCTTCTTAGTGCATGTGTGATTTTCTGACCAAACACCGTCAGGAGTCCTTCCCTCGCAGCTTCCAATATTCCGGTAAGTGCGAGCAGGACAAAATAGAGAAGGATCACAGAAAACGCCGCCTCATTACCGGCAGTCACTGTATCGATGATTTTGGCAAGTATCAGCGGCGGAATCAGCGCTGCCACAACTGCTCCGATCACTGCGGTCAGGATTCCGGCAGACAGCATTTTCTGTTTTTTGATTGTTTCCAGGATCACACTTTTTACCTGTCTTTCCTGTCTCATCTGTCACTCCTCCTTCCCTCTGCATGTTCAGAAACTGTTTTTCTATTTTCCGTTTCCACTTTCGCATTCTCTCTTTCATCGCTCTGTGTCTCATACAGACTGCGATACTCCGGTATCTTTTCCAGAATTTCTTCATGTGTACCGACCACCGCCTTTCCATCTTCCATCCAAATGACCTGATCCATCTGCGGGAACAGATATAAACGGTGAGAAATTAAGAATACAATATTGTCTTTCGTCTGCTGTTTCAAATTGGCAAAAATCTGTTTTTCCGTGTTTTTGTCCAGTGCCGAAAAAGGATCATCCAGAATCAGAACCGGCTTTTTGTGGCAGAGTGTCCTTGCAAGTGCGAGACGCTTTGCCTGACCGCCGGAGAGACGCACTCCGCCATTTCCAACCGCGGTCTGTTTCCATCCTCCATCTCTGCAGTTTCCTGTTCCATGCACACTGCCTTTAAGTAATCGTCTGCCTCTTTTGTCACCGAGCAAAATATTATTTTCCACACTGTCAAAAAACAACTCCGGATCATGTCCGAGATAACCGATCCGCTTCGTGCGGTCTGCCGCGTCCATAGCCTGCAAATCTGTGCCGTCCACAAAAATCTGTCCCTCATAAGGATATTCACACAAAAATACTTTTCCAAGCGTTGACTTGCCACATGCGACCGCCCCGGTAATACCGATGATCTGTCCTTTTTCTGCGGAAAGACAAATGTCGTCTAAAATTTTCTTTCCATCCGGATAAGCAAAATTCAGATGACTGATCTGTATTTTTTGCACTGTTGTCTCTGTTTTGCCTGCTGGAACTGTGTCGTTTTTTTCCTTACACTCCCTGGCATGATTTTCTGCTGTCTGATCTTCGATCGCAGTTCTCTCATCTTTTCGTGTCAGAAGTGGTTTGATACGGTTCATGAAACCTGTGCTTTATGTACCGCATTGAACAGCTTCGCAGCGCTTGACGACTTCACGGAAAGTTTCACAAAGCACGACAAAAATGTGGTAAACGCCGCAATGCCCCATGCACGCCAGCCGGTTCCCAATACATTTTTCTGTCCGAAATACAAAATGAACAGCACACCTGCCATGGAGATGACGCGATACACCGGTGGCATTGCCGTGTTCCAGATGTTTGCTCTCACGGCTGATTTTTCATACGCAGACAAATTTTCTTCATATGCATTCTGTCTTTCTTTTTCACGCCCGAAAACACGGTATGTGATTGCATTTTCTGCCCGGTCTAACGTCGCTGCGCTCAGCGCGCCGGACTGTTCCTTGTAAGCAGCCCCGGTTCTCTGGATCATTTTTTTCATTTTTTCTGCGGTCATGTAAGAGATTGGCGGAAACAGCATACATAAGAGCGCCAGCCGCCAGTCATACCACAAAAGCATTCCGGCATAGGCTGCGAGCGCCACACCTGTATCAAAAGTTTCCGTCGTAAATTTCCGCATTCCCTCCACACAGTCATCAACGTCGAGGATTGCTTTCGTTATGACATTGCCTTCGCCCTCTTCCTTAAGGCTCGCCCTGCTTTTTCTGACAAGGCTTCCATAGAGGATTTCCTTCATCCTGCGGTTTACATTATTGGCAAAACGGCGGACATAAAAACGCTTGATATATCTCGAACTCTGCACGATCACGATCACTGCCACATAGCTTAACACAAGAATCAGCATATCGCCAAACTGTCCGGCACCTCTTAAAATGTCCACAAGACAGCCGGTCATTTTTCCTTCGAACCACGGTCCTGCAAGCAGTCCTACATTATAGATCAGACCGGATATTGTCACCGCCAGAAGTACTTGCCATTCTGCTTTAAAATAGGACAAAATCCTGTCCGGCTGAAATGATGCTGGCTGTTTCTGTTTTTCTCTCATTTTGTCCTCCTTTTCCCTGCAAAACAAGAAAGGCATCACACCAAAGTGCGATGCCTTCCATTCATTTCTGACTGTTTATTCATAAATATGTTTTTTCTTATCTTTTGCTTTTACCTGTTTTTTCTTTAACATATGTTTTGGATTTTTGTCTGCCATAATGTATCCTTCCTTTCCAATGCCTATAGGCTTTTCGGTCTGTAGGTTACTTTCTGTACAAAATAATTATCCTTCAATTGCGATGAATTTACGTTCCGGTACTGCTGCCTTTGCTTCTTTCTTTGGAACAAACAGTTTCAAGATACCATGTTTGAACTCGCCCTTGATATCTTCCTCTGTTATATCTTCACCAACATAGAAACTACGCTCGCAGGAACCTGCATAACGTTCTCTTCGGATGTACTTGCCGGTATCTTTCTCCTGCTCATCCTGATCAAGACCTTTTGCAGCGGCGATAGACAAATATCCATTGTCTAACGATACCTTAATCTCATCTTTCTTGAATCCAGGCAGATCGATAATCAGCTCATAGCCGTTATCCATTTCCTTGATATCCGTTTTCATAAGGTTCTTTGCATGTCTGCCATACAATTTCTTCTCAACCTTACTGTCATCATAAAATGGTAAATCAAACAAATCATCAAATAAAATCTTCTCCAAAAATACTAGGCATCAACATAAGTCATCTCTCCTTTTTCTACGGTATCCGCTTTCTCGTGGATATCTCATGCTTTATTACCTTGTTTCTTTGGAACTGGGATGTTCGGAGAACTCACAGAACTTTTACTTCTGAAATCTTTTCTGATCTCTTGGTTCTTCTTTTGTTCTCTTCCTTTGTTCTGACTATGTTATACACCCGTTTGTTAGCACTGTCAATAGGAGAGTGCTAATTTTTTGTGAAGATTTTGTGAAAGTGGACTACATTCACATAAATATGTATCTCCCGAAGCTGATTTTTGTTTTCTGCTGATATTGTTCCTGCTCACACAAGCTTCTTTGTTCTCCACTTCCCGGTTTTCCAGCGCCATACCATGCCGACAGCCCGCACACACTCATCGCTTGCAAGCCCAATATACGCTCCCACAGCCATAAGTCCCATGGAAATTCCAAACAGCCATGTGCCTCCCACCGCAAAAACAAACATGAAAACGGCTGCGATCACTGCCGGGAACACTGCATCTCCGCTTGTTTTTAAGGCTTGTCCAAACACAAGATTCGTCACGCGTCCAATCTCAAGTACAATATCGATCGCCAGCAGCTTGCGAACCAGCGCAGTCATTTCCGGGTTGTCTGTAAAGAGCGGCATAATAAAACCGGAACCAAGCACAATTGCTGTCTCCATGCAGACTGCCACACATACTCCGACAAATGCCGCCCGCTTTGTCCCTCTGTCACACTCTTCGAGTTCCCCAGCACCGATGTGCCAGCCTGTCATGATCGCATTTGCCTGTGCCAGTGCTGCACCGACACAATAGGAAAAATTACTGATTGTTGCCGTATAAGATCTGGCTGTCACATTCAGTCCTTCTGCATCCATCTGATTCAGGAAACGGATGACAAGCATCATTGCAACATTATAGAGTGCCGTCTCACATGCAGATGGAAGTCCGACTTTCACGATCTGCCCTAAGACTGTCTTATTTGCGATCCTCTCTGTGCTGTTTTTTGCAGAGATCAGCTTATGTGAAAAATACAGTACAATACACAGGTTCAGGATCTTGGAGATCACAGTTGCTGCGGCGACACCTGCAACACCCTTGTGCAATACAAAAAGAAATACTGCATTCATCACAAAATTTGCGATATTTCCAACGATCGTGGCATATAATGGCTGCTTTGTATATCCGAATGCGCGCAGATAGCTTGAAAAGATAGGAATGACCGCATTTAATATACACCCACCCCCGACAATTTTAAGATAAATCAACGCCGGTTCATACAATGCATCCGCAATTCCTACCATACGAAGGATCGCTCCTGCTCCCGAAAAT
>ENA-OQIO01000727-OQIO01000727.1-human-gut-metagenome-genome-assembly--contig:-NODE-727-length-16987-cov-6.602195_pt1 | contig 16987 bp, 26 predicted proteins | sample MGYA00242573_ERZ504737 | MGnify/ENA primary metagenome ERZ504737 (study PRJEB26092, sample SAMD00036203) | human gut metagenome | host: Homo sapiens | study: EMG produced TPA metagenomics assembly of...
CGTCGATGATGCGCCGTGCTCATCGCGTCCGCCTTTCACATGCCGCCGGCGTCCGGGCTGTCCGATATAGGAGAGCGTCCATTCCCCGGCGTCCCGCGTACGGTCGAGTGAATTTTCAACGTTTGCGTTTTCGTTGTTCGTTGTCGTGTTTGGTGTCCGTCTTGTCGCCTGTTTCTTTTCCGGCGAAGGCGAGCACTATCGTGCAGATGAGGCACGTGATGAGGATGAGCGTGGTTCCTGGGTCGATTGCCATCAGGCTCGCTGCCCTGTTGTTTGATGTTTTCCGAGCATGATTGGTGCCTTCTACGAAAATTTTATGTGGACTAATTCAGTATAACAGGTATTGCCGATTTCGCGACATCACGGCTTCTCGCCAAAACGGGAGGCCGGACCCCTAGAATTGTCTCCGAACGACAATATGCCTGTTATGCTGAATATGTCCACATAGAAGGAGAGTTCCAATGACCAACCAAAACAAGTCAGACCAAGCCCGCCAACGACGCCGCAGCTCGGACGGACGATTCGCGGACGAAGACAAGCAGGACAGCCTCCCCTCCGACACAAAAATCCAACAGGTGGCCAGCCTCCTCACCGACGACACGGAGCCTGACTTCAACCAGCTGCTCACAGCCACCGGCGCATTCGACGACCCCTACGAGGCACGCCATATCGAATTCGACATGCCCGACGGATCCACCCTCAACGGCTACGCTTGGACGATGGGCGAATCGACCGCAACAAGGTGCCGGCCGGCTGGCACGCCTACTCCGTAATGGAAAGCGACGGCGACGAAGACGGGGAAACCACCCTGTCCATCGACCATGACGGGTACGTGAACCACAGGATGGACTTCATCACCACCGAAGACCTCAGCCAACGCATAGACAGCGGCCAACTGACCGAAATCCACGGCGACGACTGGGGCTTCACCGACAACGACCTCGTGGACGATCTCGCCGAAAAATCCGGGGATGACGACTTCGACCTCGACACTGAACTGGAGGAGAAACGCCACGACATGATGGATTCCGCCATCCGAGACCAGATCTTCTTCAAACCCGACGAGGAGAACATGACCGCGTTGAAGGCCGCCGCATGGCAGACCATCAACCACGACGAGCAGAACAAGGGCGAATCCACGATCGGCGACCTGCGCATAGCCCCATCCATCAACCCCCACGACCTGCATCTGGAAGACATGAGCGAGGAACAGATCAAAGAGGCCCGCAAGTACGGTGGATGGGACCCCGACAAGCACAAGTACGTGCACTTCAACCAAGACGGCGACTTGGAAGGCCTCACCGAGAAACAGGCTGACAAGCTGATCTGGGACAACCGGCAGCGCATCCTACAAGCAGTCCGTGACGACGATTCCGCGAACTTCAGCACCGTCAACCTGCTGCATAACTGTTTCAACCGTGAACGACAGGTACGCGAACACGACTACACGACACCGGGCGACAAGCGATAAAGGAGAGATAGCACATGGCAGAGGCCATCAACGAAATGGAACGTAGGCTCGCGGAATCAAACCCGCATGCCGGCCCGAACGCGAAGACCGAAGACTTCAACCAGCAACCACCCTCGGTGAAACCAGCAGGGAAACGCCACCGCACATCACCGGCACCGAGAAAAACGGATGAGGACACGAAAACCGCTGCAGAAACCCCATCACAGCAGGCCGAAGAGACCTGGCAGACTCAAACCGGAAGGCCGTTCTGCATCATTCCGAAACCCACATGGCAGGAGCTGGCCCATGCGGCACTCCCCCAGCTACTGCAAGCCGTCGGACTACTCATCCTGGTCATCGTATCCCTGCTGGCAAGGCAAACCGCATTGGCGGTCATCTGCCTGCTCGCCTGATCGCATTCGTCGGCTGGCGGCTTGCGACCTACGGCTGGACTCCCATGGAAACCGTTCGTCGAACCATCGAACATGGTTACGGTGTGGCGGTCGTCCGTCTCCTGAACGCAGATGACATGAACCAGCCAGTCCGGGTCATCACCGAAGGCGGACAGTATGTCGCCTGGTATACGGACGGCAGGGAGAATCGCATCCACACCGCCATTCTCATAGTCAACAAGGTCGAATCGCATTGACCACACCGGACATGGGCATCCTGCCCACCCTAGGGGCGACAATTTGATGCGCACATTGTTCGTCGGCGACCTGCATGCGAAAGCAGACCTGTTGCCGCTAATCACCCGAGTCGCCAGACGAGAGCATGCGGAACGCATCGTGCTATTGGGCGACATCTGCGATGACTGGAACGTGTCGAACAACGGGCTGGTCCGGTTCTTCGATACGTTTGCCGCATGGTATCGGCGTGAATCCCTTGAACGTGAGGTGATTCCACTGCTCGGCAATCATGATGTGCCGTACTTCCTGAAGCAAGGCTCCTCCTCCTATGCGCGAGTGCGCGCACTGGCGCCCGGCTTCAAACCCGGCGCCCATCGCAAGGTGCATGAGCTGATGCAAAATATCCCATTCCAACTGGCTTGGTCGGATGGGAACATTCTGGCCACGCACGCCGGGCTCACCCGTGCATGGGGGCGACGGCGGCTGGGCGCCGATTACATGGACATGCCGGTCGAGGAAGTCGCGGATCGCTTGAACCGAATGCTCCTCCATCCGGCCTCACTGGTCGTGCCCATGACGGACATCGGCCCGGCGCGCGGCGGCGCAGGAACGCCTTCTCCCCTATGGTGCGATCGCGGCGAGTTCGCCGAAGACGGGGACATGCACCTGACTCAGGTGGTCGGGCATACGCCCGTACCGACCGTATTGCATGAGCATGATGCGTGGTTCTGCGACACGTTTTCCACGATGAGCAACGGTACTCCCATTGGCGACGGGTCTCTGCTCATGTATTCGGAGAGCGGATTCTATCCAGTGCCTCTTCTTGGCTGATTTGCTTTCGTCCGGCCTGCTTCCTTTTTTCAAGGCGCGATTAGAATCAAAGACAAACAACACTCGTCGAAAGAACACCAAAACATTGACGACATCCAGCCGAACAGCACAAGCGAAACACCGGAGACGCACCCCAGACGGACGATTCGCAGACGAACTCAACAGCTTCGGCTTCCCCGACGCGGCAACACTAAGCGCATACGAGCAACAGACCTCGCAGATCCCAGTACTCCAGCGCCTGCAAAAGCACGGCAAAATCACCCCACCACCAATCACGCTGCCGGACGGATGGACGGAAGCCGGAACAAAACATGACGGCACGCGACGGATATGGCAGCTACCATGAGGACACACGCCGTTTCACAGGCCCCGACAACAGCACCCTGACGGTCACGCACAGTTCGGGATTCGAAAAAGATTTCGGCCTATACGACTACCAGACCGTCGAATACCAGTCCGGCAACGTCACCATCAAACGAATCATCCCACCCACCTCAAACCCTGACATCAACGAGCTGGAGGAAACAGGCCAACGGCTCGAACGGCAGCGCGCGGAACTCAACGCACACGCTTCCGGACGGTGGAGCGCTCCCATAACGCGGCTTACAGCATCCACCAGCGAGACAGGCTACACGTTCATCCTACCGGAATACGGGGAGCCGCCGAAGAAGCCGGTACTCCCATGGAACCGAGCCGCATGGGACAAGGCACGAAAGCAGGAAAAAGAAAACAGAAAGTCTGGTGTGGCTGAGATTCCGCCCCGTTGATCCGCTTCTCCTGCAATGCCGCGAACAGGCGCCCTGTCGCGCCGTTCCTGGACCAGCGGTTGAACAGTTGGCAGACGGTGACCCACTTGCCGTAGCACTCCGGCAGGTCCCTCCACGGCTCCCGTGCGGCACATCCACGGCAGGGCGTTGACGAACGTGTGGTTGTCGACCGCCACGTTGCCGTGCTATCGCGGCAACGGATGCGCGACCCTCATGAACCGGTCAGGCGTGATGTCATACCTCGGCGTACGCATACGACAATTATCACGCAAAACTTAAATAGGGTAAACACACCCCTAGTTTTTTTGATATTCGCCGACCCGTTTCCTTTTTTTGGGGAGGCGGGTTTTGTCTTATCCTATTTGTCTGTTATACTGAATATGTCCACATAAAAACGAAAGAGGAAACCATGAAGCGCTACGCCATCAACTATGAGGAAACCTACTCAGCACCTTCACCGTCGAACTCGACGACGACTCCACCGAACAGGATGCCATCAACGAACTCCTCAACAACGCCGACGAATACCGTCTAGGCGAACAGGTCGAACTCAGCGACAGTGACGCACAGGTCATCAAGACCGAAAATGTGGAGGACTGACTCATGACGGACACTATGGAACAGGTCACGGAAGATGTACTCGACGCTTTCAAGCGGAACGGCTGGATTGTCGTCGCGCCGAAGAACTGGAACTGACGAAATGAAAACACGCGACATCCTCATCACCGTCACCCGCACACTGACGGCTGGCATGTGTACAACGACCACCAGTTCGGACGCATCACCGCATTCGACCCTCAAGCGGGATACGAGGTCACCGTCAACATTCCCGACAGCGACACCATCCGCATCGTCCGCACGCGGTACGAGCTTGTCGAGGATAACACCGTCCTCGATACAGCCGACATGGGCGAGGAGCAGGCATTGGACGAACTGGCCCGCCTGCTGGCTTCGCCCATGCCGCGCACCGACCGTCTCATGCGGTTGAAAGACAAGTTCGAGAAGACCGCCGAATGGTGCCGGGACACGCTTGGCGACGAACAGGAGGCGAAGGATGTGGAAGACATGGCCGAACACTACATGCATGTGTGCGAATCCTGCAACAACAAATACTCCGGCCGACATGACCCGGTGTCCGTGTTCGAGGGGTGGCTGCTGGGCGAGGAACTCGGCACCCCGTATGAGACGCGCCGTCAGGCCGCGTCGCGCATGCTGAGCAACGTGCACCGACTGGACAAGGAGTGAACCATGTTGGACATCGAGAAGACGCTGCAATCCGTCCGCGACCTATTGGACAGGCTGGGCAAGGAAGGCGTGGAGTTCGCTCTGGTCGAATCGGAATACTCCGACTACGTAGCGGACATCCGCAACCCTAACAAGGTGTACGTGTTCCTTGAATGCTCGATTCGTCCGAACGGCACCTTCGTCTGGCGGGATTACGACCATCATAAAGGAGTCTGCGACTTCGACGAGTTCCGCGTGCGGATAATCACCCTCACAGCGAACAAATACCTCGACAAGGCGAAAGACAAGCGCAAACAGTGGGCGAGCCTGTGCGAAGGTACAGATACGCCCATGCCGGAGTCGCTGGCCGTCACCGTATCCGACATGGAAGACAAGGCCAACCGTCTGAAAGCGTTGCTGGAACCCGACGACCCGCCACTGTTGGACGGGCGGGACATCGCAATCCTGAAAGAGCTTAAACCGTATGACGTGGTCAAACCGGCGGAGGAATCACAGCGTCTACGGGAGCTGGGCGTGCTGGAACGCAGATACTACATCGACCAAGTGTTCGACGCGCTGACCGACAAAGGCTTGAAGCGTTGGGATTCGCGTCGCACGTAAAAACGCTTTGATGGCTTCACCGGCGGGCGGGAGGATAACGCCACTGCCATCAAACGGGGACGCATGGAGCTGACGAAAAGGAGACGAACATCATGAAAACAGCATCTTTCCACGCGACCGCCCGCAAGGCGATACTCGCCCGATACGACGAATTCTGCAACCGATAAAACAAACCCCACCCGCAAACACCAAAGGAGCGTCCGATGGACAGCAAGACCTACAACAAAGACGTGCGCAAGGCCTGCGTGGAAGCCGTCTTCGACGAATTTGCCGAGCATGGTGACATGATTCGCCCGCAATACGCGGAACAGTGGGATGAAGTCTACGCGAGCCGGTCCTTTGGCCACATCACCGGACCGATGGACGTCGACGTGCCCGACCTCGTGGACGTCATCATCGACACGATCGTCAAGGAAGCGCATAAATGACCAGCCAACTACTCAACCCGCTGCCACGAAACGCCACCCCGGAAATGATCGAACGTTGGGCGGCGCGCGAATACGCCGACATGCGGCACATCATGCGCGAAGCCGCAAGGAGCATCAAATGAGCGTAAGAGTGGAAACAACCTACTTGGCGACATGCGACTACCCGGACTGTCACATGACTTACGACTTCTGGGAGTTAACCGAGGAAGACGCAATCCTTGAAGTTATAGACAATGGAGAATGGCTATGCCTGTTCGCCGGTGACAATAAGCCGAGATTCTTCTGTCCCGCGCACTTGCGATACGTGCAAAACTCGCGGAATGTCTGGTCGAACGTATTTTACGATTCCAACAGTCCATACACGCAAACGACCTCGCACGCCTTGAACAGGTTCTACGAGGATATGAGCACACCGCAACCACTGCCAAAACTGCAATGCGATAGCACCATACTAGCGGTTCTCGCAAATGAAAACTAGGAGGAACACCATGGTGACGAACGTGAGTGAAAAGGACAAGACCCTGCAAGAGATTATCGCATGGTGCGAGCGGCTTGAGACTGAAGGTCGGCGGCTTGCATACGCTCTCCTGTTGCAGCATGACATGGCGCATACGGTGCCGTGATTGGACAAGTCAACGCATACGGCAAGATCGCGACCACTGCCGTTCCATGCTCGGCTCCATGCCGTCCGAGGTGCCTAATCAAAGCGAGGATGCGAAATGAGCGTCGCGGATCGTGAAGACGAGCGGCGGCAACGACTGACAGAAAGGCAACCTTATCATGGAATGTGAAAGCATCGACCACATGGACGAAACGACCGTTAACGCATCACACCAATGCGCAGAGTGCGGGCCTGCAATCCGTCATCGATGTGATAGGCGAACACTACCTGCATCTCGCCCGCGAATGGGGTTGGAACGACACCGAGGTGCGCGACGCCATGTATGTGGAGACGAAACAGAGAGGATGGTGCAGGGAATGAGCGTCGTCACGCCCGAGATTCGTTTCTTCGCAGACTGTCACTGGTTGATGGCCGACAACATCATTCTGCTCAGAATCACGCCGATGTTACCGTACGAATGGTCGAACCTGAGAAGACTGTTCGACTGCAAATCCACATTCGAAACACGAAGCGGACCGTTCGACTACTGGCGCATTCGCCTTGAATTCGACGGGAACCTGATCCACTGGACGGTTTCCGACGGCTGGTGGCATCCGAAAACAACGACCTTCGACACCGACTATGAGACGACCATGACGGTCCTGTTCGACGTCGGATACGACCAGTGGCGCAAGGACCGCGGCATCATGGACGAGGCCGACAAGGCCGTGAAACGGTTGAACGATTCAGGTATCCCCGCCACGCGCTCTTCGGATCCGGACTATCTGGTGTTCGAGGTCGGCGAAAGCGTGTTCCGTGCGCTATTGCCCGCCGATCCGACGCATGCGGCAAGTCGGCTGATCGAAGCGGTCAGAAATCGCGGGAAGATTCTCGATGGCTACCGTGAGGCCGTCGTCGGTCTTGGCAGGGTCGAGGCGTTGGATGCGGATGACGTGTATTGGGATGACCTGTTCTCGAACGGCGACCCGGTCGAAATCGGCGCCGTCATATTCCAAAGCCAAGGTGCGGAAGACCATCCCATCAGTCTGGACCTGCTGATCATGTCAGACGGCACCTGGCAGCCGGACGGCTTCGACTCCGACAGGGAGGGCACGGCGGCGACGTGCGCGGATACCTGAGCCAATGGACGGGGGACAATCGATGAAGAGCATCACGAAAGCCCAGTACGCCATGCTGTTTTTCGCCGTCGACAGGCTCAAGGAAGACTCGTGGCATACCGGCCCTATGGTTTCGACGCGTTGAAGGAACGCGGTTGGTCGATTTCGGGCAGCATGACGGATCATCACCGACGAGGGCATTGCGTTCGTGAAACGTATGCTTGCGACCCGGAGAGCATGCCGATGACCGCGAAACGGGCGATAGCCGAATATGATGTGCTGCGCGACGAATATGCGCACCTGTTCGAGCATGATCCGGACATGAGGGTCAGGGTGGCGATGTTCGGCGTCCATGGTCTCGAACCGGTCGAACCGCCGACCGGCATCGACGGGTTCCGAACGGACACCATCTACGATTCAAGGATCTGGACGTACTATCGGCGACCTTCGCGATCACGCACCTGTACTCCGGGTTCAACCCGAATCATCATGTGATCGTCCGGGCGCATGAATCGTATACGGATCCCCCAGCCCCGGTCATCGACAGCATCAACAATCGCCAGCTACGCCAGTCGGGCGGCACACGATATCTGAAAGTATCCAGAACCGTATTGGACAAGGAGAATCAATGAGCGTCGAACGCATCATCGTAGAAACCAACGATGAGACCGGCAACAATCCGGTCGAATACGATTGGGAGTTCGACCCGGACGGTGTCTGCCACATGACCGGTGACGGGGACATGCCCGCCGTCTTCGAGGGGTCCGCCGCCATCGTGGAGGCGTTCAACCATGTCGGCATGAGCATCGTGAGCGGGGAGCGGACACCGCTGAAGGACGGCGATCACGCACTGCTCGCCCTTCTTGCCGCCGTCCTCGCCACCCTCGTCCCGTTCGTGGAGGGGAAGGACGCGACCAAGTGGGATTCATGATGGGCGATACATCGAACGGCTTCACGTCAATATCACGTCGGCGGAGTTCCTGGCCTGCTGCCGCTCCATGTGGATCGGCGCGGATGTCTCCGTGGATTCGGCCGGTATCTGAACTTCCGTTGGAATACGATCCGCGAGGCGTGGGTGGAAGCCGGTTCCGGTCTCGCGTTCATCGGGGCGGACAGTCAGGTGGCATACATGCTGGAGACCGCCACGTCGAAAGGCGACAGCATCCGCTTCGACCCCATGGAAGGCAAGGAGGAAACCGTCCAACTGTTCCGTCTCCTGTTGGAGACGGCGAAATGCGCGGACATCCCGGTCCGATTCGCAGGAGGCCTCCGACAAGGTGAATGACGCACGAGATAACGACGATAGCATTCGTTCTAAGCAGCGAGACGGTAAAACGGAAGTTAGTCAACCAAACCGTATCCGGGAAGAAAGAAAGACTAATGGGAAGACATGCCGCCTCAAGACCCGGCCGACTCCGTCCTCAGCACAATACTGACGACATTTCGCTCCGGAATATTGAAGAGAACACCGTTCCTAAGAGAGAAGACAGACAATCACAAGGAGTGGGTTACCGGCTGTTGCAATTGTTCGCAGGCATGTCGATTTTCCTCGCCATCATCCTAGTAATGCACGTCGGATGGGTATACATCGGCAACGGAATGGACCAGATCCACACCCAACAAACCATCGTCACCAACCAAGGATTCAAAACAGCCCAACCCACTAAAACCGACGGTTCAACCCGCATCGCCAAACCCCAAACCGGAGAACCACCCACCGAACCGGAACCCGAATACTCGACAGTGATCGGCTGGATGCGAATCCCCCGGTTCGGCACCGAATGGCAACGAGCCATCCAAGAAGGCACCGATCTGCAAGTCCTTGACAACTACGGTATCGGACACTATCAAGGAACCGTCATGCCCGGAAGCATCGGCAACAGCTCCTACGCCGGACACCGCACCCCCGGCGACCTAGGGCCGGCGGACACGTTGAAACCCGGGGATCCGATCATCATTCAGACAGCCGACCACTGGTACGTGTATGAAATGCAATCATCTTGGATGACGACCCCCGATGATGCCGCCGTCATCGCCGACCAGACAGACCAAAAAGACGCGCGCCTCATCACGCTCACCACCTGTAAATACTCGCTAGATGAACAGGACAGTCTGAGTGCTAGACTCATCGTCCGCGGACGGTTCAAATATTGGGCCAACACTGCTGACGGAATACCGCAAGAACTTGCCCCCAAACAATCAACTCCCATACAACAGGCAAAAGCACCATCGCACGCAGTATCCAAAAAGCCAGCAAATACGCTCCAGTCAGCCAACTCCTGTTCACCGCAACACTAACAATCTGGTGCATCCTCACAGGCCTGTCATGGCTCATCTGGCACAAAGACCGCCAGAAGAAAACAACATCATGGAACCTCATGACACTAATCTGGCGCATCCAATCAGGCCCAATCATCCTACGCGCAACCACCTGCCTATTCTTCTGGGTAACGCTACTATTCGCCGAATGGGCATGGATCAGCCCACTACTTTCCCAACCAATCACACTATCCACCGGTACCGCCACCCTAAACTAAAAACATCAGGCAATACGCAAAACCCGTACGCCAACAACAACCGGTGACAAAGAAGGTCGACGCGCGTCGTTCGGACAGAGAACCGGAAAACGCGCACCGACCCTTTCCACACAGTATAGCGTGCCCTAGCCGAGCAGACGATAATATCCCATGCCTGGCATGACGGCCGTGACCTTCGTGCCATCGACCGGGTTCATCGCATGGATCATCAACCCGTTGCCGATGTAGATGCCCGCATGTCCCGCGTTTGCCATGAGATCGCCCGGCTGCGGGTCGGTAACGGGCGTGCCGACCGTGGCCTGCATGCCGGACGGGTGCGGCAATTGGATACCGAACCGCGCGTACACGTATTGGTTGACGTCCTCCCGGTGTTGAAACACCGGGATTCCAACACGTTGTTATCGTGTTGAGGTTCCGCACGTCAAGGCGGAAGCGTCCCTACTGCTATAAGCGGTTGGGACGTCTGACTCCGTTCGGGCGTGCTCGGCTTCGTCCAAGCCGATGAGATGGTTCAATCCCCGTTTGAGGATGTTGTTGGCCGCGTTCAAGTCGGCGTTCATGCTCATGTGGCATTGCTTGCACTCGAAGTCCGCTTGGCTTTCGCGGTTTCGACTGTCGCAATAACCGCATTCACTGCATGTCTGCGACGTGTACGCGGGGTTGACGAGTATAAGCCGGTTCTGTCCGGTCAGCCGGGTCTTGTATTCGAGTTTGCTGACGATTCCGGCGAGGCTTGCGGCGCGTAGGCTGCGGTTGAGTCCACGTTTCGCCGACTGTCCGTTCGGTAGAAACGCGCCCGGTCGGTCTGGGTCTGGTTTCGCCTTGGATTTGCGGCTCATGCCTTGCAGGTTGAGGTCTTCCAGCGCGATGAGGTCGTAGTCATGGACGAGCATGCTGGTGGTCTTGTGCTGCCAGTCGTCTATGATTCTGTGGGCCTTCGCGTACAGTCGGCTGATTTCCCGACCGGTACGCTCGTAGGTGCGGCTCGGATTGCGACGGTATTCCCTCACCGTCTTGCCCGACATGTTGACCCGTCGCGCCTGAGCCTTCTGACGGCGGCGTATTTCACGGTCGATACGCTCCAACCGCTGCTTGGGAAGGTCGAGGAAACGATTGTCGGACGTGGCAAGTGTGTGCGCGCAACCCCTGTCCAAGCCGACCATGGCACCCGTGCGCTCACGGCCTATCGGCAGCGGGTCGTTGACGAACACGAGCGTGCGTCGTGTCCAGTTCACCCCGATGCTCGTATAGTCGCGGATGGACTGGCTGACGCGGACGCGGATGTGGATGCTGTACCGGCACGGCTGGCCGTCCAGACGATATTCGCCGGGGTTCTGGCCGGTTATCACGACCTCGCCGTGATGCCGGTTCAACCGCCGGTAGTTGGCGTTCGACCCTTATTGTGCCAGCAGACGAAATACAGGTCGTCATGACGGGATTTAAACCGTGGCATCATGCCCGGATTCCTATGCTTTTTCTTCAACGTCCGACGACGCTTGTTCGCACTCCACCAGTCGGTGTTCTCTATACGGTTGGGGGATTGCAACACCATGGAGGGGATAGCCGCAAGCCAAGAGCATTCCAATCTAACCTGACGGTCGGAACGCATGTCCGACCTCCCGTTCAACGGGACGGCCGTCTGGGATTCCCTGTCCCACTTGGTGCGACGGGAGCGCAGCTGATTGTATCGGCAACGCCATCCGTCGCACAGCCAACGCATCACGATGTCCGGGTTGGTCGAATACAGGGGGGCCTGCTGCCCGTCCGGGGTCGCACTCATGCCGAGATACGGTGCGGCACCCCGCACCTGCACTCGTTCTATCACGACCTTCTGGGACATGATTCCGATTATATCACTACGCGCGCATAATGAAAGAAGACTTAGACCGAAAGGAGGGAGCGGTTCCTCCCGGCATTGAAATACCGGGCATCCCCGCCCGGAAACTGGTGAAAGCCCGTCCGGGCTTGCGCTCGGACGGGCCGGGTGCCGTTTAGCGGCTGTTTCTCATCGCCCAGACGGCCAGGGCCGTCACGGTGATGTCGGCCGCGATGGGATCCATCACGGGAGCGAGGCAGATGACGATGACCGCCATCAGCCATATCCAGGGCCGGCCGTGCGGCCCCTTGTTACCCATGCGCATGTGCTGCGCCTTTCGTTCGGGCCGCGCCGCGACTGGCGCGGCAGCGTCGCCCGGCGGATGCCGGGCGGTCGGTTTTCGTCCCTGCTACAAGACGTCCATCGACGACGCCAATCGTATCGGCTAAGATGGAAACGCCGGCGGAGGCGCTGCTAACTTCCCCCTTACGATCAGGCGGGCATGCATGACTTTTCGGGGATGGCCGATGCCGGCGGGATGGGTTACCCGCCATCCCCTTTGATTGGGCCGTGGCCCCGCGTCTTCGGATGCGGGGCCGGCGTCTTCAAACACCAACCCTTTGCATTACTGGTCTGTTCAATCCAAGGTCCAAGAGCTATAATTTCCTTGTCAGACGCACGTCTGGCATACCTAATCAAGGGGGCAAAAATGTTACGTACCAAGCATTTGAAGATGGCAGTGGTTCCAATGACTCTGCTGGCGCTCCTGTCGACGGCAGTCCCGGTGGCATCTGCTCAAGAAACCACTGACGAGTCGTTCTATGAACTTACCACCACTCCGTCGGGCGGGGACATGATTGTCGGCGAACCTGGCACAACGATTCTCTTTGATTCCAGCAACGGCGAATTGGTGGACGTGCTGCCGCCGAGCGAGGCTGAAGATTATTCGGTAACTGTCTCGCGTGGATGCGCTGATTCCAATGCTGGATGCTGGGCTGGCGGGAACGCTTTGGGTGACATGCAGTTTGCAGGCACCGGAACGGCAACGGGGTCCTGGCCGTATCGCAACAGCTATACGACCGGCAATAAGTCGGGACAGATCACCTTCGCAATCAATGGAGTTACATACACCCCTGTCGCAGCTGGTCCGTGGATGCGCATCGCCACAGCAGACGGCTCTGGCGTCGACGGCGTATCCGTTACCCGCTGGTAAGGATGTCTTTCTAAATTTCGGGCCGGTGTCTTCGGATGCCGGCCCTTTGCGTTCCCGGCGTTCTCACAGGCCGAGTCCGTGGCCTCCCGTGCCCCAGCCCATGCCGATGTTGAGCGGGTCGGCGGGGTCGGAGAGGTCCCATGTCTCCTCCATGTCGGGTTCGGCCTGTTTTTCGGCCTGTTTGCGTTCGTTTTCGGCCAGCCGCTCGTCAAGCCGTGTCTTGAACCTGTCGGTGAGCGCCTTTTTCGTCCTGATGGGCTTCGGGGGTTCCTGCGGGGCCTGTGGCGGCGTTTCACGAGCCTGCGGGCGTTCCTGTGCCTTTCGGCCGGTTCAGGCTTGAAGGGGCCTGTGGCGCGCTGAGGGCCGTTGGCGGCGTTTGACGGCCGTCAGGATGCCTTGCGCTTGGTCGGAGAGCCGCCCGATCATGGCCCTAAGCGCGTCGAGGAGCCGGTTCAGGGCCTGGATGCGCCGGTTCTCCTCGCACAGGTCGCCCCTGCCGCCGCGTTTCTCCATCTCGCGGCTGGCGTATCCCTCGTGGATGGTGGGGATGCGTTCGATGCCCCGCGCCTTGAAGCTCCGATGGTCGATGACGGCGTATCCGGGGAGCAGGGCGTTGCAGGAGTCGGCCCACTCGCGCCTGAGCCTTTCGAGGAACTCCTTGGAGTCCAAGGGGTTGTTGCTCACGTTGACGCGCTTCCAGACCTTGCGGTTTCTGGCGCCGATCTTCTGCCGTCCGGTGTCGGGGTCGATGACGGGGATGCGCCGGCCGTTGGCGTCCAACGCGAACTCGCTGCGGCTCTTCGCCGCCCATCTGCCGGTCTTCGGGTCGATGCGCCGGTTGGCGACGAGGATGTGCGCGTGGGGGTTACGTCCGTCCTTGTCGGTGTGGATGGCGTACGTGCAGGCGTAGCCGTTGGCCGTGATGTTCCATGAGATGAAGTCCTCCAGTGCGCGGAAGCGTTCGCGGGCGTCGAACTCGCGGGGCAGGGCGACCATGATCTTCTTCGCGGGCCTCGCGTCGGAACGTTTCTCGGCCATCTCGACGGCGTTGAACAAACGCTCCGGGTCGAGGTACTCGCCGGGCGCGCCCTCGGGCAGCATCGTGCATACATGCTCGACGCGCTCCCTGCGGCCGAACCCGTTGAACGCCTCGCCGGTGCGCTCGTCGCGCATCCGACGCGAGGTGATGTACGAGCAGGAGGCGACGGCGCTGGAGCCGGCGGCACGGCTCACGTTCGACACGTGCAACGAGTAGATCGCCACGGGACTGTACTCCTTTCCGGGAATCCAAAGGGCCGGGAGGCCCGTTGGCCCTCCACCGGGGAGGTGGCCGGCACCCCGCCGGGACGGGGCGCGGATCCAAGCGGCGCACGCTTGGCCCCCACGGAGTGGCCCCTCGGGAGAGCGCGCTTACGCTGAATGTTACCACGGTAACATGTAAGTGCGCCTTCAATGAAATTGAGGGACTTCCACCTGACCTTGCGGGGATGGTTCCGTTACCGGCGTGTCGGTCGACGCATAGAGCGGTGCATGGACGAATTTTCTGATGCTCTTATGCAATGGGCTTGGCGATTCATGGGATTGATTTACGGGGAGTTTCCTGAGACTGCGGCAAGGCTGATCCTCTCGGCTGCTCTTCGCAAGCTGCGGCAGCTTGCGAAGAGGCTTTTCCGGTCGGTGTTTCCCTCCCGTGGCCGTCATGCGCGCGGAAATCGGCGGGGGCGGCACGTTCGGCATTGATGAACGCTTCGCCCTCGCGGCTTGGATGTCCAAACCGGCTCCGTTCTTCCGGGTTTAGGTTTGGTGTGTAGACGCCGTGCCCCGTGCCGTGCTGCCGTGGGGTCTAGCGTCCTGATTGATAACCGACGGAACGCAGGGAGGAACCGATGACCAGGAGCGTCGAGGAGCAGATGGCCGACATCGAGCGCCGGATGAAGCAGCTCAGGCGCGCAAACAGCGCATCGTGGCTAGGGAGAACGCCAAGCGCGCAAGCGGCGCACCCATCTGATCATCCGGCTGGGCGGCATCCTCTCCAACGAGGGCGTGCTTGGCTACGACGAGGGCGTCTGGAACGACGAGGGCAACCGGCAAAGGCTGCTGGACATGCTCAAGGCCCATGCCGCCGAACTGCGCGCATGGGCCTCTGACGCGGGCGTGAGGCTCCCCAGCGCTGAGTCGGCGGGTGAGCTGCGGGAACAGGTTCGTGACCTGCCCCAAGAGCCTCAGATACAGGAGCAGCCGGGCTATGGCTACCAGCCGGATTCCAACAGCCACAGCAATGGCAGCAGCAGCCTTGGAACTGAGTCGGTTTCTTCTCTTCATCGGGGCGGAGCCCCTTTTTATAGAATCTTTTGTACTCTTTTAGACTCCCCGCAGCCTTACGGCAGTAGGGGAAACGCACTATTAAAGGGGAGAAAATGGGAGATTAAAGGGGAGGTTTTGGGAATTATTTAGGGGAGGTTTTGGGAGAATAAAGGACGCTTTTGAGGAATAAAAACGAGGTTTTGGGAGAATAAAGGGTAGAAAATATAAAAATCTCGTTTTTATGGTAGAATGCAGTCATGTCCGATGAGATCGTGAAGTACTCGAACCAGTTCAACAATCAGGCGCTGCGCAAGTTCACCGCGCTCGATCTTGATTTGCTGATGGCCATCGCGTCTCGCGTGCGGGACAAGGGCACGGACGAGGTGGCGTTCACGTTCGAAGAATTGAAGCGGCTGGCCGGACTTCAGAGGAACATGACCAACGATGAGTTCGCCAAGCAGATTGCCAATGTGAACCGTCGCCTGCTCGCGCTCAACTTCGAGTTCCAGAACGAAGAGCACGACATCATCCAGTTCGCCCTGTTCGCAGGCTTCGTCACCAGCCCGACCAAACGCACACTCACCGTATCGGTGAACTCGCGCTTCTCGTTCCTGCTTAACGACCTCACCTCGCAGTTCACCCGCTTCGAGCTGGCCGAGTTCACGGCCCTGCGCTCCAGCTACGCCAAGGAGTGCTACAGGAGGCTCAAGCAGTACCGACAAACCGGTGTGTGGAAGGTCAGCCTTGAGGACTTCCGCCGACTGCTCGACGTACCCAAATCGTATCGGCCGAGCGAAATCAACAAGTATGTTCTTAAGCCGATTGAGGAGGAGTTGGGGCCTCTGCTGAATCTGAAGGTGCATCGCAAGTACCTGAAGAAGAAGCCGGGACGTGGCCGCGCTTCCCTTGTCGGGTTCGAATTTGAATTTGACCCGGAGAAGGTACCCGGCGGCGCTCCCGCTCCGCGCGTGGAGCTGTCCGGCTCCGTGGTGACCGATGAGGCGAGGAAGTCGCTCAGGGACGTGTCGAAGACGCCCGTGCCCGATCTGTCGGTGCCGGGCGAGGGACCGGCGCTCGACCCTGATACTCAGGCGTTCCTCGACGCGCACGGCGGTCATGGATTCGCCGGTGCCGAGGGGTATGTCTCCGACTGGCCGAGTGCTGCGTGATGGTATTTGACGTCCTCCCGGTGTTAAAACACCGGGATTCCAACACGTTATCGTGTTGAGGTTTCGCACGTCATGGCGGAAGCGTCCTTCCCGCGATAGGCGGGTTGGGCGTCTGGCTCCGTTCGGGCGTGCTCGGCTTCGTCCAAGCCGAGGAGATGGTTCAATCCCCGTTTGAGGATGTTGTTGGCCGCGTTCAAGTCGGCGTTCATGCTCATGTGGCATTGCTTGCACTCGAAGTCCGCTTGGCTTTCGCGGTTTCGACTGTCGCAATAACCGCAT
>ENA-OQIO01000728-OQIO01000728.1-human-gut-metagenome-genome-assembly--contig:-NODE-728-length-16966-cov-1.822911_pt1 | contig 16966 bp, 22 predicted proteins | sample MGYA00242573_ERZ504737 | MGnify/ENA primary metagenome ERZ504737 (study PRJEB26092, sample SAMD00036203) | human gut metagenome | host: Homo sapiens | study: EMG produced TPA metagenomics assembly of...
CTCGGCCTGAAGGAGGACGATGTGGAGAAGGTGGCGCAGGCGCTGGCAAGGGCGTGGCTATCGTGAATGCCCTGTAGGGGCCGGGCATGCCCGGCCCGCAGCCTAACGGTTGAATCCCCCTTAACGGTTTGCTTTGTAGGAGGGGTCTTGACCCATCCGCGGGGCGTCGGGAACGCCGCCCCTACAGCGGCGATCCGTAAACCTTCCGCCGCCGCCAACCCCTGCGGCGGCCAGAGGGCTGGCCGCCCTACGTCCTCCCGTTACCGTGATCCGTAAGGGAAAAGTTCATCCTCCCGGGCCGCTTGTACTGCCGCCACCCTGTAGGGCCGGGCATGCCCGGCCCGCAGCCTTGCCGTTGCCGCCCGTTTATCTTTTGCATCGTAGGGAGCGGTCTTGACCGCTCCGCGGGGCGTCGGGACGCCGCCCCCCCTACAGCGGCGATCCGTAAACCTTCCGCCGCCGTCAACCCCGCGCACAAACAAAAACCGCTGCCCATGTGTAACCACAGGCAGCGGTATTTTTCAATCAAGGCTTATTCATACAGCGGAAACTTCTTCGTCAGCTCCTCGACCTTGCTGGCGACCTCGTCCTTCTTGTTCGCAAAGTCAAACACGCAGTCTGCAATGCAGTCGGCGATCACCTTCATCTCGTCGGGACCATGCCGCGGGTCTGACGGCGGGGGTGCCGATGCGCACGCCGCTCGTCACAAACGGGCTGCGCTTCTCGCCGGGGACGGTGTTCTTGTTTGCGGTGATGTGCACCTCGTCCAGATTGTGCTCCAGCTCCTTGCCGGTGCAGTCCTCGTCGGTCAGGTCGATCAGCAGCAGGTGGTTGTCCGTGCCGCCGGAGACCAGCTTCACGCCGCGGGCGGTCAGCTCGGCTTCAAGCGCCTTCGCGTTCTCAACAATTTTGCGGGCGTACTCCTTGAACTCCGGCTTCAGCGCCTCGCCAAAGCAGACGGCCTTCGCGGCGATGACGTGCTCCAGCGGGCCGCCCTGCGTGCCGGGGAAGATGGCGGAGTTGATGCGCTTGATGATATACTCGTTGTTCGTCAAAATCAGGCCGCCGCGGGGGCCGCGCAGCGTCTTGTGGGTCGTGGTGGTGACCACGTCGGCGTAGGGCACGGGGCTCTGGTGCTGGCCGCCTGCGACAAGACCCGCAATGTGCGCCATATCGACCATCAGCATCGCGCCGTAGCCGTGGGCGATCTCGGCCAGCTTTTCAAAGTCGATGGCGCGGGGATAGGCCGACGCACCGGCGACCAGCAGCTTGGGGCGGACCTTCGCGACCTGCTTGGCCAGTGCGGCGTAGTCGATGCGGCCATCCTCGCGGAGACGCCGTAGGAGACAAAGTTGTAGTTCTTGCCGCTCATGTTCACGGGGGAGCCGTGGGTCAGGTGGCCGCCCTGGGACAGATCCATGCCCATGACGGTGTCGCCGACGTTCAGCAGCGCAAAGTAGACGGCCAGGTTGGCCTGTGCGCCGGAGTGCGGCTGGACGTTGGCATACTTCGCACCGAACAGCTTGCAGGCGCGGTCAATGGCGATCTGCTCGACCTGATCGACGTACTGGCAGCCGCCGTAATAACGGTGGCCGGGGTACCCTTCCGCGTACTTGTTCGTCAGCACGCTGCCCATGGCCGCCATGACGGCGGGGGAAACGATGTTCTCGCTGGCGATCAGCTCAATGTTCTGCCGCTGGCGGCCCAGCTCACGCTGCATAGCCGCGCCCAGCTCGGGGTCGTAGCGCTCCACAAAGCCGATGGTGTCGATGATGTCCTTGTACATACTGCTTTCCCTCCTACTGTATATGCTGTCCACGGCGGGAAACGGCTGCGGGCGGATACGGGATCCGCCCCTACGGTAATCTATGTAGGGGCACATTCTATAGGCGCCCGTCGTTCCCGCCGCCGAGCATCTCCCTTACAGCGTCCCCTTGGTGGACAAAACGCCGTCGATCCGCGCATCTCTGCGCGTCGCGGCGTCCAGCGCCTTGGCAAACGCCTTGAACATGGCCTCCAGCTTATGGTGGTCATTCTCCCCATAGAGCACCTTCAGATGCAGATTCATCATGCGCTGTACGATACGGCGTAGAAAAACTCCCGCGCCATCTGGGTGTCCATGCCGCCGCAGCTCTGCCTGCAAAGCTGGCGTCGTACACAAAGTAGGGCCGCCCGCCCAGATCGACGGCGCAGAGTGCCAGCGTCTCATCCATCGGCAGCATGCAGCTGCCGTACCGCACCAGCCCGGCCTTGTCGCCCAGCGCTTCTTTTATGGCCGTGCCCAGCGCAATGCCGATGTCCTCAATTGTGTGGTGGCAGTCTACGTCCAGGTCGCCGCGGCAGGTGACGCTTACATCAAACAGGCCGTGGCGGGCGAAGCCGTCCAGCATGTGGTCAAAAAAGCCGATGCCCGTGTGCAGGTCGGCCCTGCCGGTGCCGTCCAGGTCGATCGTCAGCGTGATCTGTGTCTCCCGCGTATTGCGGGTGACCGTCGCGGTGCGTGCCATAGAAATCCCCCTCTTTAGTGCTTTAAACTAACTATAGCACGTTGGGGCGTGTGCGTCAACATTTTCTTAGCCTTCCCCCTGGGGGGAAGGTGGCCCCGCAGGTTTATAAAATTCTCCTCAATTTATTTACGAAATCGCAACACTTTTCCCGGCGGCAGGCACTACAATAGAATTATGATTCAAAAGTGTCTTTTTTGAAAGGACAAGCACCACCATGGCAAAAATAATCGGAATTGACCTGGGGACTACCAACAGCTGTGTGGCGGTGGTCGAGGGCGGCAAGCCCGTCGTCATCCCCAACGCCGAGGGGCAGCGCACGACGCCTCTGTCGTCGCGTTCACCAAGGTGGGAGAACGGCTGGTGGGCGAGCCCGCCAAGCGCCAGGCCGTGACGAACGCCCCCCGCACCGTGTCCAGCGTCAAGCGGCTGATGGGCAGTGAGACCCGCGTGCCCATCGACGGAAAATGCTACACGCCGCAGGAGCTGAGCGCCTCATCCTGCAAAAACTGAAGGCCGATGCCGAGGCGTATCTCGGTGAGCCTGTCACCGAGCGGTCATCACCGTGCCCGCCTACTTTAACGATGCCCAGCGCCAGGCCACGAAGGACGCCGGGCGCATTGCCGGGCTGGACGTGCGCCGCATCATCAACGAGCCGACAGCCGCGGCGCTGGCCTACGGGCTGGACAATGGCCGCACCCAGACCGTCATGGTCTACGACCTCGGCGGCGGCACATTTGACGTGTCGCTCATCCGCATCGGCGACGGCATCGTGCAGGTGCTCTCGACCTGCGGCGATAACTTTCTGGGCGGTGACGACTTTGACGAGCGCATCGTCAACTGGCTGGCAGACCGGTGCAGGGCCGAACACGGCGTGGACCTGACGAATGACCGCGTGGCGATGCAGCGCCTGCGCGAGGAGGCCGAAAAGGCGAAAAAAGAACTTCCAGCGCGAAGCAGACCGACATCAATCTGCCGTTCCTCACGATGGCGGCAGACGGTGCGCTGCACCTGCAAACTACGCTGACACGCGCTAAATTTGAGGAGCTCTGCGCCGATTTGATCGAGCGCACCGCCCTGCCCGTGCGCAACGCCCTGAGCGACGCACGCCTTTCGGCCAGCGACCTGGATCAGGTTTTGCTGGTCGGCGGCTCGACCCGCATCCCGGCGGTGCAGGCCAAGGTCGTGCGGATGACCGGTCTCGAGCCGTCCAAATCGCTGAACCCCGACGAGTGCGTTGCACTGGGCGCGGCGGTGCAGGCCGGACGTCTGGGCGGCGAGATGCTCTCCGGCCCCGGCGAGGATCTGCTGCTGATGGACGTGACCCCGCTGACCCTTTCCATCGAGACCGTCGGCGGCGTGGCAACGCATTTGATCGAGCGCAACTCCACGATCCCGACGCGGTTCAGCAAGGTATTCACCACCGCCGCGCCGTTCCAGAACACGGTGCAAATTAAAGTGCTGCAGGGCGAGCGCGAGTTTGCCAGGGACAATAAGCTGCTGGGCACCTTCACGCTGCGCGGCATCAAGCGCGCCTGGGCGGGCGTGCCGAAGATCGAGGTCACGTTTGACATCGACGCCAACGGCATTGTCAAGGTCAAGGCGCGCGACATGGACACCGGCAAGCAGCAGAGCATCACGATCTCGGGCACATCGAACCTGACCGAGGACGAGATCAAACGCGCCAAGGAGAACGCCGCCGCCTTTGCCGGGCAGGACAAGGAGCGCAAGGCCGCGGCTGGAGGCGCTGAACGCCGGCGAGGCCGCGCTTTACCGTGTGAACACCGCGCTGGGCAGCAAGGCCGGCAAGGCGCTGGACCGCGAGACCCGTACTAAAATCAAAGAAGCAGAAAGAACGCTGGAGCGCGTTCTGAAGCACAAAAAGGCCGACAAGCTGACCCCCGTGGACGTGAATGCCATCAACACCGCACGGGAGGCGCTTTCCGCTGTGGCCGCCCCGCTGGTGCCGGTGGAGAGCGAGAACGGCGTAAAACGAGGGCGGCAGCCGCAGGGGCCCCGGGGCGATGCTTAAGCCGTAAGGCGGGAATTATGCGGTATTGCCCAAACAAAAAATCCCGGTGCACACTTGCACCGGGAAAATACCGATCTTATCGCTTCTCCAGCGGAACGTACTCCTGCGGCTTGCGAGGTACTTGTAGGCGGGGCGGATGATGCGGTTCGCGAACTCGACCTCCTCGACGCGGTGGGCACACCAGCCGGGCACACGGGCAATCGCAAACAGCGGGGTGTACAGGTCCTCACTGATGCCGAGCATACGGTAGATCAGGCCGCTGAACAGGTCCACGTTGGCGCAGACCTTCTTCGGGCCGTGCTTTTCCTCGGCAAAGACCTGCGGGGCCAGGCGCTCAATGCTGCACAGCAGCTCGTACTCCTCGTCGTAGCCCTTCTTGTAGGCCAGGCTCTTGGCGTGGGTTTTCAAAATCTGCGCACGGGGGTCGCTCATCGTGTAGACGGCGTGGCCCATGCCGTAGATCAGGCCGCTGCCGTCGCCGCGCTCCTTGCGGAGGATCTTGCGCAGGAACTCGCGGACCTCGTCGTCGTTGGACGGGTCCTCGACATTTTCCAGAATGTAATCCAGCTGGTGCATGACCTTCAGGTTCGCGCCGCCGTGCTTGGGGCCCTTCAGCGCACCGATGGCCGAGCTGATGGCCGCATAGGTGTCCGTGCCGGAGCTGGACAGCACGCGGCAGGTGAAGGTCGAGCAGTTGCCGCCGCCGTGGTCCGCGTGGACGAGCAGGCAGAGGTCGAGCAGACGCGCTTCCTCGTGGGTGAACTTCTGGTCGGCGCGGTAGGTGCTCAAAATATGCTCCGCCGTGCTCTGGCCCTCGGTGGGCAGGTGGAAGTACATGCTGGACCGGTCATAGACGCGGCGCTTGATCTGGTAGGCGTTGACCATCATCGTGGGCAGCTCGGCGATCAGATTGATGCTCTGGCGCAGGATGTTGGGCAGACTGTTGTCCTCGGCGTGCTCGTCGTAGCTGTACATGGCCAGCACGCTTCGTGCCATCTTGTTCATCAGGTTCGGCGACGGCGAATTTAAGATCATGTCGTCGGCAAAGCCCTGGGGCAGCTCGCGGTGGTGCTCCAGCAGCTTGCGGAACTTGGCGTACTGCTCCTGCGTGGGCAGGGAGCCGAACAGCAGCAGCCAGATGACCTCCTCAAACATGAAGCGGTCATGGGCGTCGGCCTCGGCGGCCAGCGTGTCAATGTCGATGCCGCGGTAGACCAGGCGGCCCGGAATGGGCACGATGGTGCCGTCCTCCTTCTTGTCATAGCCGATAACGTTGGAAACGTTCGTGATGCCGGCCAGCACGCCGGTGCCGTCCAGATTGCGCAGGCCGCGCTTGACGCCCATCTGATCCGCCAGATGCGGGTCAAGGGTGGCGTTGTGCTCCAGATATTCGTGGCAGAGCAGCTCAAGCTCATCCGGCTCCAAGGCCGGGACGTCTGGGTAATACATCATGCGTACCCCTCTCTTTGACCAATTTTATATACTTTGCATACTTATACAGGCGCATATCACTGCTGGCTTCCCTTACCAATATGCCTGATAGATTGATTTTATAGCATTTCCGCAAATTCGTCAAGGAAAACTTAAAATTTTTCTAAATTTTTCAGGAGAATGCTTTAAAAAATTAAGCCAGCGGCCAAAATGTGCCTATTGTGTAAAAATGCGGATTGACAACCGGCCCCAAAGCGGGTAGTATGTTAGGTATACCGCAGAAAATGCAGAGTAAGACAGGGAAAGGGGAAAAGTATTATTTATGAAAGCAGTTCTGATTCCGGGCGACGGCATTGGCCGTGAAATTGCCGAGAGCGTCCGCGAGGTATCCGCCGCACTGAACACCGGCATTGAATGGCAGGAGTTTGCTGCCGGTGCCGAGTACGCCGCCGAGAGCGGCGAGCTGATCGCCCCCGGCACGCTGGATGCGATCGAAGCGTGCGGCTGGGCACTCAAGGGCCCACCGCCACCCCCATCGGCAAGGGCTTCCGCAGCATCAATGTGCAGCTGCGCCAGCGCTTTTCCACCTATGCAAACCTGCGCCCTGTGCACACGCTGCCGGGCGTACCGACCGCTTTGACAATGTGGACCTTGTCATCGTGCGCGAGAACACCGAGGATCTCTACAAGGGCATCGAGTATATGCTGAACGACGAGATCGCCAACGGCGTCAAGCTCATCACCCGCCCCGCGTGCGAGAAGATCTGCCGCTTTGCATTTGACTATGCCCGCAAAAATGGCCGCAAAAAGGTCACGGCAGTCCACAAGGCCAACATCATGAAGCTGACCGACGGCCTGTTCCTGCGCACCTTCCGCGAGGTCGCCGCGGAGTACCCCGAGATCGCTGCGGACGACTGCATCATCGACGCTTTGTGCATGAAGCTGGTGCAGAAGCCCGAGCAGTTCGACGTGCTCGTCGCGCCGAACCTCTACGGCGATATTATCAGTGACCTGTGCGCCGGTCTCGTCGGCGGCCTGGGCTTTGCGCCCAGCGCCAACATCGGCGACAGCACCCGCATCTATGAGCCGTCCACGGCTCTGCCCCGACATTGCCGGGCAGGACAAGGCCAACCCCAGCGCCATCCTGATGGCCTTTGCCATGATGCTGAACGACCTTGGCGAGACCGACAAGGCCGCCAAGCTCAATGCCGCCATCCTGGCCCAGGTCGAGGAGGGCAAGGTCGTCACTGCCGACATCGGCGGCACCGTGGGAACGAAGGAGTTTACTCAGGCAATCATCAGCCGACTGGCAGAGTAAGCGGTGCTCAAATAATAAAGAATAAATAAAAATAATAAATGCGGTGGATCGCGTCGCTGGCGCTCCGCTCAAAAATGTGCATCGTAGGGGCGCATTCTATATGCGCCCGCAAGGCGGCTGCCTGTGTCCGGGCGGATATGGAATCCGCCCCTACGTTTTTGTTTTCGACCAACGGGAGAAAACTCCACAATCTTTATTATTTATTATTTTTTATTTCTTATTTGCAAAAACGGAGGTTTTCCCATGAAGCTGCACGACACCGGCGTATACCTTGTAAACGGCGTGCCTCAGACTTCCGCCCCGGCGGGCGTCACCGAGGCAGACGCCAAAAAAGGCACCATCGCCTACGGCATTTTGAAGGCCCATAATACCGGTGACTCCATGCAGGACCTGCGCATGAAGTTCGACTCGATGACCAGCCACGACATCACCTATGTCGGCATCATCCAGACGGCCCGCGCGTCCGGCATGACGGAGTTCCCGCTGCCCTACGTCATGACGAACTGCCACAACAGCCTCTGCGCTGTCGGCGGCACCATCAACGAGGACGACCACCAGTTTGCCCTGTCCGCCGCCCACAAATACGGCGGCATCTATGTTCCGCCGAACATGGCCGTCATCCACAGCTATAACCGCGAGATGATGTCCGGCTGCGGGCGGATGATCTTGGCTCTGACTCCCACACCCGCTACGGCGCCCTCGGCACGATGGCCGTCGGCGAGGGCGGCGGCGAGCTGGCCAAGCAGCTTGTGGGCCGCACCTACGATATGAGCTATCCCGGGGTCGTTGCCATCTACCTGACCGGCAAGCCCGCTCCGGGCGTCGGCCCGCACGACGTCGCGCTGGCGCTGGTTGCCGCGACCTACGCCAACGGCTATGTGAAGAACAAGGTCATGGAGTTCGTCGGCCCCGGTGTGGCAAACCTGAGTGCCGACTACCGCAACGGCATCGACGTCATGACCACCGAGACGACCTGCTGGTCCTCCATCTGGCAGACCGACGATACCACGAAGGAATATTTTGTGCAGCATGGCCGCCCCGAGGCTTATAAGGAATTGAAGCCCTCCGATGTGCCTACTACGACGGCTGCATTGAGCTGGACCTCTCCACCGTCGAGTGCATGATCGCGCTGCCGATGCACCCCAGCTACGCCTACCCGATCCGCGAGCTGAAGGCCAACGCCAAAGAGATCCTGCAGGCGGCGCAGGACCAGCCAACAGGCAGCTGGGCGGCAAGGTCGAGATGGACCTCGTCGGCAAGATCTGCGACGATGGCCGCATCTACGTTGACCAGGGCGTTGTGGCCGGCTGCTCCGGCGGCACGTATGAAAATATCTGCGCCGTGGCGGACATCATCAAAGGCAAGAGCTGCGGCAACGGTGAGTTCAAGTTCAGCGTCTACCCCGACAGCATGCCGACCTATCTGGAGCTGGTCAAAAACGGTGCTGTGGCGGACATTGTCTCCGCCGGTGGCATCTTCCGCGAGTGTTTCTGCGGCCCCTGCTTCGGCGCGGGCGACACCCCGGCCAACGGCGAGTTCTCCATCCGCCACACGACCCGCAACTTCCCGAACCGCGAGGCTCCAAGCCCGGCGAGGGCCAGATCAGCGCCGTCGCCTGATGGACGCCCGCTCCATTGCGGCCACCGCGGCCAACGGCGGCTACCTGACCGCCGCCAGCGAGCTGACCGACGTGGAGTACACCGTGCCCGACTACCACTTTGAGCAGGGTGTCTACGACAAGCGCGTCTACAACGGCTGGGGTCATCCGGAGCCGGACTACGCGCTGAAATTCGGCCCGAACATCAAGGACTGGCCCGAGCAGCCCGCTTTGACCGACGACCTGCTGGTCAAAATTGTCAGCTACATCACCGACCCCGTCACGACCACCGACGAGCTGATCCCGTCGGGCGAGACGTCGTCCTTCCGCTCCAACCGCTGCGGCTGGCGGAGTTCACCCTCTCCCGCAAGGATCCGGCCTACGTGCCGAACGCCAAGGCCGTGAAGGCGCTGGACGAACAGCGCAAGGCAGGTGAGCTGCCGCCGAGGTTGCGCTGTCTACGACGATTTGAAGAAGCTGGGCTACGCGCCCGACGCGGCCAACACCAACATTGGCTCGGCCATTTTTGCCAACAAGCCCGGCGACGGCTCCGCCCGTGAGCAGGCCGCCAGCTGCCAGCGCGTGCTGGGCGGCGCAGCAACTTTGCCTGCGAGTATGCCACAAAGCGCTACCGCTCCAACTGCATCAACTGGGGCATGCTGCCGTTCCTGGTGGAGAACCCCGGCGCACTGGACAACGGCGATTACGTCTACCTGCCCGGCGTCCGCAAGGCTCTGCTGGAGGCCGCGGACGAGCTGGACGCCGTGGCCGTCAAGCCGGACGGCGGTCTGGTGAAGTTCACCGTCAAGCTCGGCGCGATGACCGACGCCGAGCGCCGGATCCTGGCGGACGGCTGCCTGATCAATTATTACAAGAATAACTAAAGAAAAACGGCCCGCTGGGGAAAAAAATCCCGGCGGGCCGTTTCTGTAGGGCCGATGCTTGCATCGGCCCGCGGAGGGGTCAAGACCCCTCCCTACAATACAATTCAAAAGGGGTGCTGTAGGGGCGAACATTGTTCGCCCGCGGCACATGGCGGCGGTCACAACGCTTCCGGGTCGATGACGGGCATCGACCCCTACACCGTAGGGGCGGATTCCATATCCGCCCGCAGTGTCCGGCGGATCGCTGCAAAAATTCTTGCATACCGTCGAAATTTCTGCTATAATACAAAAGCCGCCTGTTTCACAACAGACGGCAAGGCGCTGCACACAACGGCAGGCGGTTGGCCACACTTCCGTAAAGGAGGTGAGACCATGCGTTTTACATTGACTTTTTATGTTGGCCGCAAGACCATCACAATCAGCATTGTTGTAAAAGCAAGAACCGCCACTCGGCCAAGTGACGGTTCTTAGGGTAAAAACCTAAAACCTCATTTTTGATCGGGCCAACCGCTTGTCGCAGCGCCTTTTCTATAGTTATTATACCCCACTGCCGTGGCCATGTCAAGCGTGCCTTGCACCCCGCGGCATTTCGTGCTACAATAGACGTACCATTAAAAAACAAAGGACGAAAAACAATGAGTGCGATTTTAGCAGTATGCGGTGATACCTTCTGCGCCATGGTCAGCGATGGCCGCTATGTCGAGGAACCCATCACCGGCGAAAAGCCCATATCCTCAAAAACGATCTGCCCAAGGTCCGCAAGATCAACCGCAACGTCGTGGTCGGTTTTGCGGGCGACACGCTGGCCGCCGTGCAGATCATCAACGCGGTGGACGAGTACCAGACCCAGTACCTGACGCTGGAGAAGGTCGTCAAGATCCTGCGCGAGAAGGCCGCCACGGTCTCGGTGCAGCCGGTGGGCGTGCGGCTCATCGTGGGTGGACGCAACCGCAAGGGCGTGTTCACCATGACGATGATGGGCAGCGTTGACGGCTACGAGCCGCAGACCCAGTCCGCCCGCAAGTGCCTACCTCATCGAGGGTGCCTGCTCCCACACCGACGTGGCCCCTGGCTCGAGGAGGAGGTCAAGCCGCAGGCCGCCAACTGGCACAGCCTGGACGATGTGGCCCATACGCTGGACGGCTGCATTGCCAAGATGGCCAAGCTCGACAAGAGCATCAACACCACGTATTTCCGTCAGCTTGTAATGTGAATTTGACGATAAAAGGAGAAAAAACATTATGAAAATCGCTCTGATCAATGAGAACAGCCAGGCCGCCAAGAACGCCCTGATCGAGGCCACCCTGCGCAAGGTCGTCGAGCCGATGGGCCATGAGGTCGTCAACTACGGCATGTATGCCGCCGACGATGCCGCCCAGCTGACCTACGTTCAGAACGGCATCCTGGCCGCTGTGCTGCTGAACTCCGGCGCTGCGGACTACGTCATCACCGGCTGCGGCACCGGCGAGGGCGCTATGCTGGCCCTGAACAGCTTCCCCGGCGTCATCTGCGGCCATGTCGAGGACGCCGTTGACGCTTACACCTTTGCCCACGTCAACGACGGCAACGCGGTGGCTCTGCCCTTCGCCAAGGGCTTCGGCTGGGGCGGTGAGCTGAACCTCGAGTACATCTTCGAGAAGCTGTTCGGCTTCGGCCACGGCCAGGGCTACCCCAAGGAGCGCGTTGTCCCCGAGCAGCGCAACAAGAAGATTCTGGACGGCGTGCGCGCCATTGCTTTCCGCGACCTGTCCGACATCCTGAAGGATCTGGACCGCGACCTCGTCAAGGGCGCCTTCGCCGGTGAGCACTTTGCCGAGAACTTCTTCCCCGCCTGCAAGGACGAGAAGCTGGCCGCCACCGTCAAGGAACTGATGGCGTAAGCCCTGCCGTAAAATAAAAAGAACTGCCGACTCCCGACAAGCTGTAGGGGTCGATGCTTGCATCGACCGCCAGTTGCCGGGAGTTGGCTTTTTATTTGTGTTACCGCATATTCGTAGGGGGCGGCGTCCCCGACGCCCCGCCGGGTGCGGCCAAAAAGTGATGCAATGCTTTAAGAAAAAGTAATCTTCTGCGCAGCGACGTCTACACAGGCCCGGACGCCAAAGGGCAGAATACACCGTGGCGCGGCATGCCCGATGTTGAGATTGCAGACGACAGGCAGCGCCGGGTCGTCGATGACCTCGACCAAAAGCTGCTTGTACACGTCCTCGCATTTGCGGTCCATCGGCTTGCCAATCAGCACGCCATTGACGGCGCGGAACACCCCGGCGTTTTGAGATGCGTCAAAGCCGCGCGGTATTTTTCTGGCGGCATCCGCTCCTCGCTGGTTTCCAGCAGCAAAATTTTGCCCTTCCAGTCCTCAGTCGTGGGGAAAAGGTCGTATTTTCGGCAGAGCTGCGGCATATCTGCATATCGCGTACCATCAAAGAAATCGTAGAATGTGTCAATGCAGCCGCGAGAATTTCCCCGGAAAATGTAGGACTGCCCTGCAAAAGCTGAAAGCCATCATCGGGGTGCGCGGCGGGGGCAATGCCGATTTGTGAAGGGCTGAAATCCGTGCGGCTCTCGTACCAGACGTCGCTGGGCGTGACCTCGCGGATCGTGCCGGTGCGCAGCAGCTCCGCAAAATAACGCTCGGTGTAGGGCAGCATTGCGGGGCCTAATTCGCAGACGTCCGGCAGAAACGCCTGCCCATAAAATGTCGGCAGCCCGACCTTGTGCAGCATCATGTGGTTGACCGTCGTGTCGGAAAAGCCGAGAAATATTTTATCGGTGACGGCCTTGCGCAGCTTGTCGTGGTCGAACAGATAGGGGAGCAGCCGATAGGTGTCGTCCCCGCCGATGGCGCAGAGGATCATATCAACCTCCGGGTCGCGGAACGCTTGCAGCAGGTCAGCGGCCCGCGCCTCTGGGTGTGTGGTAAGGTAGTCGATGCCGCGCAGGGCATTTGGCATAAACTGCACGTTTACGCCGTACCCGGCCAGTCGCTTCAGCCCGATTTCGACTTCATGCTGCGCAAACGCTTCCCCTGCCACGCCGCGTGACAGACTGACGATAGCGATATTTTTTATCATGGCGATACCTCCCGAACACTGCCGTGTGAATGTACACCAGTATACCACAGGCGGCAGCAGTGCGCACGAAATTTTTTCTCAAATTGCCGGAATTTACCGTTGACTAATCCGTTCCCAGATGGTAAAGTAACTATAGGTGCGAATAGCGCCGTGTAGTAAAAATTCAAACAAAGGTGAGGTGGTTGTCACAATGGATACCCCCAGTCCCAGTCCTGTGTACCGATGTATCTTGAATAACGGCAGCCACCACTTTTTTGTCAGGCAAACCAAAGCAAACTGTACGTAAAAATAAGCGCACGGTGTTGCTCTGCTTTGCATTGCCTAAAATTAAATGTGCCTGGCTGCCGCCTGAAAAGGAGGCAGCTTTTTTATGTCTGATACCGCGATCCTGACCCTCCGCACGATGCTGGCCAACCTGGACGATGCCAAAAAGTACCAGAGCCTGCGAGATGTTATGTCCACCCTGCCCGCGCCCGACCTGGCCGCCGTGTTCGAGGATCTCCCGCCCGAGAAGCTCCCCGTGCTGTTCCGCCTGTGTCCCAAGGACCTGGCGGCGGAGATTTTCGCCGAGCTTACCCCCGAGACCCAGCAGGGCCTTATCGACGGCCTGACCGATAAGGAGCTGAAGGCCGTTGTGGATGACCTGTTCGTCGATGATGCGACGGATCTGGTCGAGGAAATGCCCGCCAACGTCGTCAAGCGTATTCTGGCGCAGGCAGACCCCGCGACCCGCCGCATGATCAACGAACTGCTCAAATACCCCGAGGACTCCGCCGGCGGCGTGATGACCACCGAGCTGATGGAGCTGCGCCCCGACTGGACGGTGTCGCAGGCCATGGCGGCCATCCGCAAGAACGGCTTTGACAAGGAGACCATCAACAACTGCTACGTCACGGACCGTGACCGCACCCTCATCGGCGTCGTCTCGCTGCGCGCGCTGGTCCTGTCCAAGGACCCCGACAACGAGCTGATCCGCGACATGATGGACGACAATGTCGTCAGCGTCAGCACGACCACCGACCAGGAGGACGTCTCCCAGATGTTCGAGAAGTACGGCTACCTGGCCATTCCCGTTGTGGACAACGAGAAGCGCCTGGTCGGTATCGTCACGATTGACGACGCTATCTCGATCATGCAGGACGAGGCCAGCGAAGATATTGCCAAGATGAACGCTATGGGCCCGTCGGACAAGCCTTATTTTAAACAGTCTATGTGGGAACTGTACAAAAACCGCGCGCCGTGGCTGCTGTTCCTGATGATTTCGTCCACCTTCTCCAGCATGGTCATCCGCGGGTATGAGGATGCCCTCGCCGCCGTGACCGTGCTGACCGCCTACATCCCGATGCTGACCGACGCGGGCGGCAACGCGGGCAGCCAGAGTACCTCCACCATCATCCGCGGCATGGCCGTCGGTGATATTGAGCCGCACGACCTGCCGAAGATTCTGTGGCGTGAATTCCGCGTTGCCATCCTCTGCGGCGGCACGCTGGCGCTGTGCAACTTTGCCAAGCTGATCTTCCTGGACGGCATCATGCCCCCTGTAGCGGCAGTCGTTTGCCTGACGCTGATCTGCACGGTCATCCTGTCCCAGCTCATCGGCGGTCTGCTGCCCGTCATTGCGGAAAAACTCAACTTTGACCCCGCCGTCATGGCGTCGCCGCTTATCACGACCATTGTCGATACCACGACACTGCTCGTCTACTTCAACATCGCGCGTGTGTTGCTGAAAATTTAAATTTTAGACACCGTGTTCAATATTGTAAATTGTACCGCACCCGATTGGTGTGGTACAATTTTTTAGAGAAAAAGCCTTCCCCTGAGGGGCGGATGAGGGGCAAAGTTACCGCAGCGACCCGCTGGCGGGTAATAACGGAAGGTTCGCCTCATCAGTCAGCGGTCGGGGCCGCTCGACAGCTTCCCCCCAAGGGGGAAGCCGCCGTACCCGCGTGCTCTCGCCGCCCGCGTCGATGCGAGCATCGACCCCTACAGTAGAGCGGCATTTAACATCCTTACAATCGGGAGTTTTCATCATGAACATGCAGGATTTTTATACCGGGCACGCTTTTGATGCGTATGAGTTTTTCGGTGCGCATACCTATTTCGGCGGCACGCATTTTGCGGTGTGGGCACGTCCGCACAGCATATCGCCGTTGAGACCGAGATCGGTACCTTTGATCTGCACCGCACCCAGTCCGCCGTGTGGGAGTGCGACGCCCCCGGCGTGCAAGCGGGATGGTGTACCAGTATTGGGTGCGCGGCGCGAACGGCCAGAGCGTGGCCCACTGCGACCCCTACGGCACGGCCATGACGCTGCGCCCCGACGGACGCAGCATCGTCAGCGATGCCCCCAAGGGCTTTACCGATGACAAATGGATGCAGGAACGCACAAAATGCTTTGATAAGCCGCTGAATATCTACGAGGTCCACGCCGGCAGCTGGCGGCAGAAGGAGGACGGCAGCTGGTACACCTACGCCGAGCTGGCCGACCTGCTGCCCGCCTACTGCAAGAAGAACGGCTTCACCCATATCGAGCTTATGCCCCTGGCTGAGCACCCGTTTGACGGCAGCTGGGGCTACCAGACCACCGGCTTTTTTGCGCCCACCAGCCGCTACGGCACGCCGGACGAGCTTGTGGAGTTTGTCAACGCCTGCCACAAGCAGGGGATCGGCGTTATCCTGGACTTTGTGCCGGTACACTTTGCCGTGGATGCCTACGGTTTAAAAGAATTTGACGGTACGCCGCTGTATGAGTACCCCGCCGCCGCGGTGGGCCAGAGCGAGTGGGGCAGCTGCAACTTTATGCACTCCCGCGGTGAGATCCGCTGCTTTATCCAGTCCTGCGCCGACTACTGGCTGCGGGTGTTCCACGCCGACGGCCTGCGCATGGATGCCGTGTCCCGCCTGATCTACTGGCAGGGCGACCCGAACCGCGGCGTCAACGGCTCGACGCTGGAATTCCTGAAGGGCATGAACGCCGGTTTGCAGCAGCGCCACCCCACGGCCATTCTGATCGCCGAGGACTCTACGAGCTTCCCGAAGGTCACGGCCCCCGTCGAGTACGGCGGCCTGGGCTTTGACTACAAGTGGGACCTGGGCTGGATGAACGACACCCTCGACTACTTTAAAAAGACGTGCGACGAGCGGCGCGAGAATCTGGGCAAGCTGACCTTCTCGATGATGTACGCCTGGAACGAGCACTACATCCTGCCGTTCAGCCACGATGAGAACGTCCACGGCAAGGCGACCATCGTGCAAAAAATGTACGGCGAGTACGAGGCAAGTTCCCGCAGGCGCGGGCGCTCTACCTGTACATGGCCATCCATCCGGGCAAGATGCTTGATTTTATGGGCAACGAATTTGCGCAGCTGCGCGAATTTGACGAGAGCCGCGAGCAGGACTGGATGGTGCTCAAGTACCCGAACCACGACGACTTCCACCGCTATCGCAGGGCGCTGAATGAGGCGTATCTTGCCAACGAGGCGTTCTGGAGCCGCGAGTACGACCCCGAGGCGTTCCGGTGGCTGGACTGCGCCCACCCCGAGCTGGACGCCTGTGCCATCTGGCGCGACGGCCATGACGGCGCGGTGCTGGCGGCATTCAACTTTGGCGACACGGAGCTGGCTGACTACACGCTGACCCTGCCCCGCGCGGGCAAGCTGACGAAGCTGCTGGACACCGACTGGCAGTGCTTCGGCGGCCGGACCGAGAAGCCGAAGCGGCTGGTCGGCAAGGCCTGCGGGGGTGAATTGAAGCTGACCCTGGCCCCGTTCAGCGGGCAGCTGTTTAAGCTGGTATAACTGCATACAAACAGGCCGCGCCTTTCCCGATACAGGATGGGCGCGGCCTTTTGCTGTACTGTAGGGGCCGGGCATGCCCGACCTGCAGCTTTGCCGCTGCAACCCCTTTCGTGCAGATTTGTAGGGAGGGGTCTTGCCCCCTCCGCGGCGGCCAGAGGGCTGGCCGCCCTACAAGCTCCCGATAAACGGGGAGTGTAGGGGAGGGATTCATCCCTCCCGCGGGGCGTCGGGGACGCCGCCCCCTACAGGCGGAACCCGCAGGCGCTTCCGATGCCGAAGTGCGCATTGACGTTAAACCCTCCGGGTAGAATGGCTTCCCCCGCGGGGGAA
>ENA-OQIO01000729-OQIO01000729.1-human-gut-metagenome-genome-assembly--contig:-NODE-729-length-16955-cov-3.218327_pt1 | contig 16955 bp, 25 predicted proteins | sample MGYA00242573_ERZ504737 | MGnify/ENA primary metagenome ERZ504737 (study PRJEB26092, sample SAMD00036203) | human gut metagenome | host: Homo sapiens | study: EMG produced TPA metagenomics assembly of...
TTGGATTGTAATGGCAGTACTGGTGATCGGATGTATTGCATTACTGAGCGGAACATTTTTTCAGTATAAAGAAAAATAAGGCAGAGGAGGCCGCAAAGCGGGCGGAAGCCAGAAAGAAAAAGAGGAAGAAACCGGCAGATGCAGAAGAAGCACAGCAGCCGGGAGACAGACGGAAAGAGCAGATGGCAGACCGCAGAGCAGCCAGGTGCAGAGAACGGGCGGCAGCAGTATGCACAGCACGCCGGAAGAAGCACGCAGGCACAGGCAGAGCAGAGAAAAGAGCAGAAGAAACGCCGCCAGTGGAAAGTAATCCTGGAAGATCTGGATTCGTGGACAAAGTACAGTTTTATTTTTTACAGTAACATCGGGATCGGAAGAGCAGAGTCAGGACAGGGCTATGAGAGATATCTTCCATTATCAGAAGATGGAAGGGTATCTAAGAAGCACTGTGTCATCGTTCACAGAGGCGATAAGTTATATCTGAAAGATGAAGGATCAAGGAACGGCACTTATCTGAACGGGGAAGCGGTGACAAGGCCGGTCGTTCTTCAGAAGGATGATGTGATCGGGCTTGGCGGAACCAGACTTGAGATATTGAATATTTTACGGGAGAGCGAATAAGGCTCTCCCGTTTTTATTCTCTCTGACACATGACGGAAGCGAAAAACATTCCGTCCCTGGATTCAAGTCTGCATATACCGTGGTATTTTTCTGCGATGATTTTCACCGATTGCGTGCCGAGTCCATGTCCTTTATGTTTGGTTGAGATGAGGTCACCGTCACCGGTATATCTGAGTGAACCGGTGAAAGTGTTGTCTACCGCCCCGCTGGCATAAAAGAACGTTTGGCTGTATTCTGCATATAGTGAAATATAATGTCAGACCGGGAGTGAATGAAATGAATCAGAAACTGCCTTATTATATGGCTTATCCAATGCCGCTTGCTTATGATGATGAACGGGTGGAGAGAATGGATCTGGAATATATGAAGAGCCTTTATCCGGCTCTTGCAAAGAGGATTCTTCCTTATATAGAAGAGGAATGTGACCGGATGGAATATGGGAACAGTGTCATCTATGATGAGTATCCGGACCGGCTGCAATTACGGATGATGTGTGGAAGAATTTATGAAAATGTAAGAAAAAATGAGGAAAGATATCTTGAAATTGAAAAAGATGCACAGTTGAAAGATCTGATCGAGCTTATGTTATATCAGGAATTGTACAATCGAAGATGCCGGAATCGCAGGACACGGAATCAATTTTATATAAACGGCAGTTTTTAGGCCGTTTAAACAGAGAAGCAGCCGGGCAGTATACTTGTATGAAATATGGATTATGTGCTATAATCCGCTTATATATAGATGCCAGGGTCAAAAGGTCTAAATCCACATGAGCTTGCTCATAAGTGGATGAAAGGCCTTGGGACCCGCCCCAATATGAGCCTAAAAGTGGGATGACAATCCCACGATATGCGAATAATTGGGAGGATTGTGGGAGTGCAACGCACGGAACAATCCGTAGGCATCATAGTTGGGGGCTTTTGACCCCAACATCATATTATAGATAACAGTCCTGAAAAGGAAGAGCGTGACCGGGAGGAAGGGACAGAATACATATGAAAGAAAATCTTATATTTATCGGGATGCCGGCTGTAGGAAAAAGTACGGTCGGTATTGTAGTTGCCAAGAGGCTTGGAATGAACTTTATTGATTCAGACCTTCTGATACAGGAACAGGAAGGAAAGCTGCTCCGGGAGATCATTGCAGAGGTGGGAGATGATGGATTCCTTAAGATTGAGAATCAGGTCAACCGGGATATTCAGTGTGAGCATGCGGTGATCTCACCGGGCGGAAGTGTCATTTACTGTGAAGAAGCGATGGAACATTTTAAAGAGATCGGAAAGATTGTATATCTGAAGGCTTCTTATCAGACAATAAAGAAGAGGATCAGAAATCCGAAAAAAAGAGGGGTCGTGCTGAAAGAAGGACAGACATTGAAAAATCTGTATGATGAACGCGTGGGCTATTTTGAAAAGTATGCGGATATCACGATTGATGAGGATGGCTGTCAGATCGAAGAGACGATCGATAATGTGATCCGGGCAGTTGAGGGAGAAGCCTGAAAAGCAGCGGGAATGATGCACCGGAAAAAAGGGATTCCATAAAGCACGATTTTGTGGTATAATTATATATGGAATAGACCGTTAAGAGTTCCTGCTATATATTTGCAGTGAACGATGGCACCCGTCTTGAGGGGGCGGGCAGCAGGGACTTGGGGAATGCGGCAGCAGGCTGTGGACGGTATGCATTGACTTATGGGGAGATAATAAAATAAGATTATTGAGGTGTGAAATGGAACAATATATCATAAAAGGCGGGAATCCGCTGGTAGGGGAAGTTGAGATTGGTGGTGCCAAGAATGCCGCTTTAGGTATCCTTGCAGCAGCGATCATGCAGATGAGCCGGTATTGATCGAGAACCTTCCGGATGTGAATGATATTAACGTGATGCTGGGAAGCATCGAAGGGATCGGGGGCTATGGTTCAGCGTATTGACAGGCATACGGTGAAGATTAACGGAAGCACGATCGGAGATTTTAGCATTGATTATGATTATATAAAGAAGATAAGAGCATCCTATTACCTTCTGGGAGCATTGCTGGGCAAGTACAAGAGAGCGGAAGTGGCACTTCCGGGAGGCTGCAATATCGGAAGCAGACCGATCGACAACATCTGAAAGGTTTCCGGGCTTTAGGGGCAGATGTGGATATTGAGTACGGAAAGATCGTTGCAGAGGCAGAGCATCTGAAAGGAACGCATCTGTATTTTGATGTGGTAACGGTTGGAGCTACGATCAATGTGATGATGGCAGCAGCAATGGCTGATGGTATCACGATCATGGAGAATGTTGCAAAAGAGCCTCATGTAGTAGATGTGGCGAACTTCCTGAACAGTATGGGAGCGAATATCAGAGGAGCAGGAACGGATGTGATCAAGATCCGTGGAGTGAAGTCACTTCATAAAGCAGAGTATTCTATCATCCGGATCAGATCGAGGCAGGTACATTTATGTTTGCTGCAGCAGCGACCCGTGGAGATGTGACGGTTCTGAATGTGATCCCGAAGCATCTTGACGCGACCATTTCAAGCTGATCGATATCGGCTGTGAAGTGGAAGAGTTTGACGATGCAGTCCGTGTAGTGGCAAAGGGCAGGCTGAAGAGTACGCAGGTGAAGACACTTCCATATCCGGGGTATCCTACAGATATGCAGCCGCAGATCGGTGTAGTACTTGCACTTGCAAGTGGAACAAGTACGATCACAGAGAGTATTTTTGAGAATCGCTTTAAGTATCTTGATGAGCTTGCACGTATGGGAGCGAATATCAAGGTGGAAGGTAATTCTGCTACGATCGAGGGCGTGGAGAAGTTTTCAGCAGCCAGAGTCAGTGCACCCGATCTTCGTGCAGGGGCAGCGTTATGTATTGCCGGACTTGCAACAGACGGTATTACGATCGTGGATGATATTGTTTATATCCAGCGTGGATATGAGAGATTTGAAGAAAAACTGAGAAGTCTCGGTGGAATCATCGAGAAAGTATCCAGTGAAAAAGAGATACAGAAGTTTCGCCTGAAGGTAGGGTGAAGAAAGAAGCAGTCGTTTCCGAGCAGGAACGGCTGCTTTTTAAGTGCAGAAGTATGTGTGAGAAGTTTTCGGTGGCAGATTCTCTGTATGGTGAAACCGGTGTACGATAAAAATGGTTTTATAAAAATCAAAAAAACATATAAAACATAGTTGACAGATAGGTATTCGCAGTGTATAATGCAACTCATAAAACATACCAATCAAGTAGGAAAAAGAAAGAGAGGATATATATTATGGCGGCTATTTATAAAGGAACTTTAGGACTGATCGGAAATACACCGCTCGTTGAGCCGGTGAACCTTGAAAAAGAGCTGGGACTGGAAGCTACGATTCTTGTTAAGCTTGAGTATCTCAATCCGGCTGGAAGCGTAAAGGATCGTGTAGCAAAAGCCATGATCGAAGACGCAGAAGAAAAAGGACTTTTAAAAGAAGGTTCAGTTATCATTGAGCCAACATCAGGAAATACAGGAATCGGTCTTGCATCGATCGCAGCGGCAAAAGGATACAGAATCATCCTTACCATGCCTGAGACGATGAGCGTTGAGAGAAGAAATATCCTGAAAGCATACGGAGCAGAGATCGTTCTGACAGAAGGAGCAAAAGGAATGAAGGGAGCGATCGCAAAAGCGGAGGAGCTTGCAAAGGAAATCCCGAACAGCTTTATCCCGGGACAGTTCGCAAACCCGGCAAATCCGAAGATGCACAGAGAGACAACCGGACCGGAGATCTGGAACGATACAGACGGAAAGGTAGACATCTTTATCGCAGGAGTCGGAACAGGCGGAACACTGACAGGTGTTGGTGAATATCTGAAGTCTCAGAACCCGGATGTGAAAATTGTAGCACTTGAGCCTGCATCTTCACCGGTTCTTTCCGAGGGAAAAGCCGGAGCACATAAGATTCAGGGAATCGGAGCAGGATTTGTACCGGATGTACTGAATACAAAGGTTTACGATGAAGTATATAAAGCAGATAACGAAGAAGGATTTGCAACAGCGAAACTTCTGGCAAAGCATGAAGGAATCCTCGTAGGTATTTCTTCAGGAGCAGCTCTTTCAGGAGCAATCGCACTTGCAAAGAGACCGGAGAACAAAGGTAAGACCATCGTAGCCCTGCTGCCGGACAGCGGAGACAGATACTACTCTACACCACTCTTTACAGAGTAAGTGATACGAAGATTGTTACAGAATATTGATTATAAAAGAAACCTTATAACAGACAAAATAAAAAGATAAAAGGAGAACAGACCAATGGCAAAATTAGAGAGAAAAGACAGAAAATTCAAATTTGAAACATTACAGCTTCACGTAGGACAGGAGCAGCCGGATCCGGTAACTGATGCAAGAGCAGTACCGATCTATCAGACATCCTCTTATGTATTCCGGAACAGCCAGCATGCAGCAGACCGTTTTGGACTGAGAGATGCAGGAAATATTTACGGACGTCTGACAAACCCGACAGAGGATGTATTTGAAAAGAGAATTGCAGCACTGGAAGGTGGTTCAGCAGCACTTGCAGTTGCATCAGGAGCAGCAGCTATCACATATACAATCGAGAACCTGGCTCAGCAGGGAGATCATATCGTATCTGCAAAGAACATTTACGGAGGATCTTTCAACCTTCTTGAGCATACACTTCCGAACTACGGAATCACAACAACATTCGTAGACATCTTCAATCTGGAAGAAGTTGAGAATGCAATTCAGGAAAATACAAAAGCAGTTTACATCGAGACTCTTGGAAACCCGAACTCTGATGTAGTTGATATTGAAGCTCTTGCAAATATCGCACATAAGCATAAAATCCCGCTTGTTGTAGATAATACATTTGCAACACCTTATCTTGTAAGACCGATCGAGTACGGTGCAGATATCGTTGTTCACTCCGCTACAAAGTTCATCGGGGGACACGGAACAACCATCGGTGGAGTGATCGTTGAAGGTGGAAAATTTGACTGGGAGGCTTCAGGAAAATTCCCGTCACTGACAGAGCCTAATCCGAGCTACCATGGAATCAGCTTCACAAAGGCCTGCGGACCGGCTGCATTTGTTACAAAGATCAGAGCAATCCTCTTAAGAGATACAGGAGCTACAATTTCACCGATCAGCTCATTCATCTTCCTGCAGGGACTTGAGACACTTTCCCTTCGTGTAGAGCGTCATGTAGAGAATGCACTGAAAGTTGTAGAGTATCTGAACAATCATCCACAGGTAGAGAAAGTCCATCATCCATCTGTAGATCCGGATCCGAAGCAGCAGGAACTTTACAAGAAATATTTCCCGAATGGCGGTGGATCAATCTTCACATTCGAGATCAAGGGAGATGCAGCAAAGGCTCAGGAGTTTATCGACAATCTGGAGCTGTTCTCACTGCTTGCCAATGTAGCTGACGTGAAGTCACTTGTTATCCATCCGGCAACAACAACTCACAGCCAGTGCACAGAGGAAGAGCTTCTGGATCAGGGAATCAAACCAAATACGATCCGTCTTTCTATCGGTACTGAAAATATTGATGATATCATTCAGGATCTGGATGAGGCATTTAAGGCAATTCAGTAAAAAATGAAGGCATAAACTGAGAAATGATCCGGCGGGAGTTATACTCCCGCCGTTTATCTTAAGAGCAACAAAAATGAGTGAAAGAGGGCAAAAAATGAAATTATCGAAAAAAAGCAGATATGGACTGCGTGCATTGATCGATCTTGCCGTAAATTCAAGAACCGAGCAGGTTTCACTTGGAAGTATCGCACAGAGAAATGATATTTCGGCACAGTACCTGGAGCATGTATTTTCGGCACTCCGTAAAGCACATATTGTGAAAAGTATCAAGGGGTCACAGGGCGGTTATTTCCTGGAAAAAGCACCGGAACTGATCACGGTGGCGGAGATTGTGGAAGCACTGGAAGGCAGTTACTATCTTGAAGACGAAGAAGGCGATATGTCAGGTCTCCGGGGAGATCAGGAGGCGATCCAGCATTTGATCATAGACAGGATCAATGAGAAGAACCGGGAAATCCTTGAAGATATTACCCTGAAAGATCTCGTGGAAGCATTTGAGGGGTATCAGGATTCCGTAGAGGGAATGTATTACATCTGATGAAGATGGTGGAACAAATAAGCAGGCAGAGGAAGTTCCTGCAGGACGATGGAGGCAGTGAAAATGGCAGAAGAATATAAATTTGAGACACGATGTATTCACGGAAACGGAGGCCTTGTGGAGGGACATCCTTACGGGGCAGTCTCTGTTCCGATTTTTCAGACGGCAACATTTGCACATCCGGGAATTGGAAGAAGTACCGGATACGACTACACCCGTGAGAGCAATCCGACAAGGCATGAGCTTGAAAGTGTGATGTCGACATTGGAAGAAGCGGATGACAGCATTGCCTGCACAAGTGGAATGGCAGCGATTGGATTATGTCTGGAATTATTTGAAGAAGGATCTCATATCCTCTGCACAGAAGACCTGTATGGCGGAACGGTGAGAATGTTTGAGAGTATCGGTGAAAAAAGAGGCGTGACCTTTTCCTATGCAGATACTTCAGATATAGAACTGGTGCGTAAAAGTATCAGAAAAGAAACAAAAGCACTTTATATTGAAACTCCGAGTAACCCGACGATGAAGGTGACAGATTTTGCGGCAATGAGAAAAATTGCAGATGAATATGGGTTATTGATCATTGCAGATAATACATTTCTGACACCATATTTTCAGAAACCGCTGACTCTGGGGGCAGATCTGGTTGTCCACAGCGGTACAAAATTTCTGGGAGGACATAATGATGTCCTTGCAGGCTTTGTATGTATCAAAGGGAAAGGAATTTCTGAAAAACTTCGGTATACATACAAGACGGTGGGATGTTGTCTGCCGCCATTTGACAGTTTCCTGGTACTGCGTGGGATCAAGACTTTGTCTGTCAGACTGGAGCGTCAGCAGGAAAATGCAAAGAAGATTGCACTGTGGCTGAAAGACCGCCCGGAAGTGAAAGCAGTTTATTATACGGGACTTCCGGAACATCCGGGGTACGAGATCAACCAGAAGCAGGCAAGCGGCTGTGGAAGTATGATCTCATTTAAAGTAGATTCAGAAAAGCGTGCGAGAAAACTTCTTGAGAGTGTAAAGCTGATCTCCTATGCGGAAAGCCTGGGCGGCGTAGAGTCCCTGATTACGTATCCGATGCTTCAGACGCATGGGGACGTGCCGGTTGAGACAAGAGAACGGCTGGGGATCACGGAAGACTTTCTGAGAATGTCAGTGGGAATTGAAAATGCAGAAGATCTGATTGCAGATCTGGAACAGGCACTGGCAGAGTGATGTGATGAATTGCAGGAGCAGAAAAGAATGACAAATTGCAGGAAAGAGTGACAAAAAGCATAACAGGGAAAGCTGACGAAAGAACAGCAAGGTAAGAGGTAGAAAGTGAGAAGAACATGAGTGAAAGAAATCTGAATTTTGAACAGGGCGTGGACCGAAAGGGAACACGTTGCCTGAAATATGATTTTGCGGTGCAGAGAGGAAGAAGTGCAGATATCCTTCCGCTATGGGTTGCAGATATGGATTTTAAGACAAGTTCCTATATTCAGGATGCACTGCTGCGTCAGGCAGAGCATGGTGTATATGGCTATACAGAGGCAGATGAAACATATTTTGATGCAGTACGATCCTGGATGGAACGTCGTCACGGCTGGAAGATCGAACCGGAATGGCTGCTCAAGACACCGGGAGTTGTCTTTGCACTTGCAATGGCTGTGAAGGCATATACAGAACCGGGAGACTATGTGCTGATCCAGGAACCGGTTTATTATCCGTTCCGGGAAGTGATCGAGTCCAATGACAGAGAAGTTGCAAATAATGTACTGTATCAGGATGAGAATGGAAGTTATAAGATCAATTTTGAAGATTTTGAACGGCAGATCGTTGAAAAGAGGATTCGACTGTTCATCCTGTGCAGTCCGCACAATCCGGTCAGCCGTGTATGGACACGGGAAGAACTGGAAAAATTGGGAGATATCTGCAAGAAGCATGGTGTGATCGTGGTCAGCGATGAGATTCATGCAGATTTTGTATTTGAAGGAAAGCATCAGGTTTTTGCAGATCTGAAGCCGGAATACAAAGACTTTACAGTTATCTGCACATCTCCGGGAAAGACCTTTAATATTGCAGGGTTACAGGCATCGAATATCCTGATCCCGAATGAAGCACTCAGGGAGGCGTTTGCAAAGCAGATCACGGCAGCCGGCTACAGCCAGATTTCCGCACCGGGGATCGAGGCGGTGATCGCAGCTATGCACAGGGAGAAGAATGGTATCAGGAAATGAAAAAGTATGTAGGAGCGAATATCACGTTTCTGCATGAATGGATGGAAGAACATATTCCGCAGATCAAAGTGACAAAGACCGAAGGAACTTATCTGGTGTGGATGGATTTCCGGGGACTGGGAATTGCGGAAAAAAACCTGAAAGATTTTGTGGAAAACCAGGCGGGATTATGGCTTGACGGTGGAAAAATGTTCGGAGAGTCAGGAATCGGATTCCAGAGGATCAACGTGGCATGCCCAAGAAAGACGCTGGAAAAGGCTCTGACACAACTGGAAAGTGCAGTGAAAAATCTTTAAGACGAATGTAAACTGCACATTAAGAAATGGTTGACAATCTAAAACGGTACTTTTATACTAGAACATTAGTGGGAGTGTGCAGCACGGAATAATCTGTGAATCTTATAATTGAGATTTTCTGACCGCCCGCATTATACTAAATGAAAGAAGGTACAGTAACGATGTCAGATACATTCATACATACATTATTAGCAGACTGGGACGAAGAGCGTTCCCTGAGCAGAGAGGAAGCCGTAGCAATCCTTGATCTTCCGAAAGAAGAGATGGAAGACCTGATTTCCTGTGCGTATGCATTGAGGACAAAATATAAGGGGAAAAAGGTCAGCGTACAATTGCTGACAAATGTGCGTAGCGGAAACTGTTCACAGAACTGTGCCTACTGTGCCCAGTCCTGTGAGTCGCACGCACCGATCGAGAAGTACCGCCGGGTATCGGATGAGAAATTATACGGAGATAATGATCTGGTGGATGAAAAGAACCTTGCAAGGCACTGCATTGGTCTGAGCGGAATCAAGTTTACGGATGCAGAGATTGAGGACCTGGCAGAACGCATTCGTATTATGAAGAAAAAGAATACGCAGATCTGCTGTTCCATCGGATTCCTGACCGAAAAGCAGGCGAAGATGCTGAAAGAAGCAGGATTGGATCGGATCAACCATAATCTGAACAGCAGCCGTTCTTTCTATCCTGAGATCTGTTCCACGCACACATATGACCAGCGGGTCAATAATATTAAAATGTTGCAGGGGCTGGGATTTGAGATCTGCAGCGGTGGAATTATCGGTATGGGAGAGAGCAAAGAAGATGTAGTAGATATGCTGATGGATCTGAAAGCAATTTCCCCTGAGTCCGTTCCGATCAATTTCCTTCTTCCGATTCCAGGGACAAGACTTGCAGACCGTGATATTTCAGGACTGACACCGGAATATTGCATGAAGGTACTCTGCCTGGCAAGACTGATGATCCCGAAGTCAGATATCCGTTGTGCTGCGGGAAGAGAAGTTTATTTTAAAGGGATTGAGCCGGAATTATTCAAGGTTGTTGATTCTATTTTTGCATCAGGTTATCTGACAGCAGGTGGTCAGGGAATTGACGACACGATGAAGATGATCCGGGATGCAGGATTTACAGGTGAGATTGAATCTACGGATGAATAAAAACCTGAACAGGAGCGTGTGAAGAAACGGATGTTTTTTCACACGCCTTTTTCTTCTTTGCTTGCCTGTCCCTGTCCAACGTGCTAGTATGATAGAGAGTTTTATTATGATAAGGAGTGTATCTGAAAAGAATGAGAAAAATTCATATAGATGAAGAAGAGTGGGCGGCACGAAAGCTCCGGCTTAGTACGATGCAGATCGTTGCACTCGGATTTATGGGGATTATCCTTGCGGGCGGGCTTTTGTTATGGCTGCCATTTTCAAACCGGCAGCCAATTTCGTTTCTGGATGCTCTGTTCACTGCGGTTACGTGCGTCTGTGTGACCGGACTGGTGACGGTTGTACCGGCAACGCAGTTTACACTGATCGGCAAAGGGATCATGCTGGTGCTTATTCAGATCGGAGGACTGGGCGTGATCGCCTGTACATCGGCATTTTTTCTGTTGCTTAGGAAAAAGATCAGTTTCAGGGGAAGCAGATGATCAGTCAGTCTTACGGACTGGATACGATGTCCGGGATGGTGAAGTTTATTATCCGGGTTCTGAAAGGGACGTTTACGGTGGAGGCGATCGGTGCCGTCTTTTATTCCATCCGGTTTGTACAGGATTATGGTGTGGTAAAAGGCGTCGGATACGGAATCTTCCATTCAGTGTCTGCATTCTGTAATGCGGGAGTGGATCTGCTGGGAAGCAACAGCCTGATCGGGTATGCGGGTTCACCTTTGATTAATTTTACAACGATTCTTCTGATCGTCGTATCAGGACTGGGATTTCCGGTGTGGTATGATATTCTTGGAAATATAAAAAAAGCAGTCCGGGAACGGGGAACAAGACCGTTAAAATGGCTGTTTACAAGGCTGGAACTGCAGAGCAAAGTGGTGCTGGTCATGACCGGGTCTCTGATCTTATTTGGAACGGTATTATTCTTTTACTGGAATATTCCAACCCGGCAACCATGGGAGAATTTTCAGTTACGAAGAAGCTGATGGCATCTCTGTTCCAGTCGGTGACGACAAGAACCGCGGGATTTGCAGCGGTCTCTCAGTCTGCACTGCGGCCGGGTTCAAGGCTCCTTGGATGTCTGTTAATGTTTATTGGCGGATCTCCGACAGGAACGGCAGGCGGTATCAAGACGACTACGGCAGCCATGCTGGTTCTCACAGTGATCTCGGTACTGCGGGGCAGAAAGGATACGGAATGTTTTAACCGTAAGATCGATGAAACGGTGGTACGGTCAGGCATTACGATCTCACTGGTTACCTTTTTCTTCTGGATGTCAGGAGTGACGGTGCTTACGATCTTAGAACCGGGACAGGATTTCCTGAATCTGATGTACGAGGTGACTTCAGCGATGGCAACCGTAGGGTTGACAGCCGACCTGACACCGTCTCTGTGCAGGGCGAGTCATGTCGTGCTGATGATCCTGATGTATATCGGACGGATCGGACCGGTGACGATGGCACTTGTATTTGCCGGAAGGGCGGAGAGAACGACACATTTCCGTTCTCTCCCGGAAGGAAGAATTATGATTGGATAAGGGGAAAGATATGAATAAGCAATTTGCAGTACTTGGTTTGGGAAGTTTTGGAAGAAGCGTGGCATTGTCATTGGAAAAAATGGGGTGCGATGTCATGGTAGTCGATGATTCTTATGAGAAGATCCAGGAAATTTCAGATAAGGTTTCTTATGCAATGAAGGCAGACGTAACGGATAAGGATGCTCTGCAGGCTCTGGGAGCAAGAAATCTGGACGGGGCTGTTGTGGCAGTTTCAGAGCATCCTGAAGCCAATATTATGGCAACACTTCTTTGCAAAGAGATGGGGATTCCACTGGTTGTTGCAAAGGCGAAAGATAAACTTCAGGGAACGATCCTGGAAAAAGTAGGAGCGGATTCTGTCGTATATCCTGAGATCGAGATGGGCAGCCGGATTGCCAAAAGCATGGTAGCAAATGAATTTGTGGACTGGATCGAGCTTTCCAATGACTACAGCATCGTGGAGATAGCCGTACCACGCAGATGGGAAGGAAAAAGTCTTGCAGAGCTGGAATGTGCGTAAGAAGTACGGGATCACGGTAGTCGGAGTCATGCAGGGTGAAAAAATGGATCTCTCTTTTGATCCGCAGACACCACTGCCGGGAAATGTGATCCTGGTTCTGATCGGAGCAAATAAAATCCTGGAAAAGATCAAGATAGAAGAAAAGTAGAGGAACGGACAATGATTACAAGTACGTCAAATGCACAGATCAAGGAGCTGGCGAAGCTTCAGAAGAAAAGCAGATTAAGAGATGAAAGGCGGATCTTTCTTGTGGAAGGCCCGAGGATGGTGGAAGAAATCCCGAAAGAGCGGATTGAACGGCTGTATATATCGGAGAGCTTTGAACGCAAAAATCCTGCATATATCAGGGAGTTGGGAATGCCTGCAGAAGTTCTTTCAGATCCAGTATTTTCTTATGTATCGGATACGAAAAATCCACAGGGAATTTTAGCAATCGTAAAAAGACTGGAGTATACGATGGAAGACGTACTCGGAAAAAATGCGTCAAAGTGTGAAGAAAAATCCGGGGAAAAGGAGAAGAATCCGGAGAACCATCAGATCAGAGTTCCGCACGTGATCGTGCTGGACAACCTGCAGGATCCGGGAAATCTGGGAACGATCTTTCGTACCGCTGAGGCAGCGGGGCAACGGGAATCCTGCTGAGCAGTGACAGTGTGGATGTCTACAATCCCAAGGTGATCCGTTCGACCATGGGAGCTGTCTTCAGGATGCCGTTTTTCTATGTAAAAGATCTTCCGGCAGCAGTGAAAAGTCTGAGTGGTCAGGGAATCAGAACGTATGCGGCACATCTGAACGGAAAAAATGTTTATGATGAGGAAGATTATACCGAAGGATGTGCATTCCTGATCGGAAATGAAGGAAATGGGTTAAGAGATGAAGTGTCAGAATGTGCAGACTGTCTGATCCGGATTCCGATGTGCGGGAAAGCAGAGTCGCTGAATGCAGCGGTGGCGGCAGCGGTTCTGATGTTCGAGGCAGGAAGGCAGAGAAGAAAATAAGCACTGGCGGCAGTGATAGAGAGGAAAGTAAGGCGGTTGGAGGCAGTGTTGCATTTGAGTGCATTTTTGTAGTATACTAGCGTCAGTGGACCGAGGTGAAAAGAATGAAGCTTTTACTTGACCGGAAGAAAGAATATGGAGTTGTGCTGGACGGTGGCGGTGCAAGAGGCGCGTATCAGATCGGTGCGTGGAAGGCACTGAAAGAAGCCGGGATTCGGATCCATGCAGTGGCGGGAACATCCGTAGGAGCATTGGAATGGTGCTTTGATCTGTATGGATGATCTGAAAAAGGCACAGGACATCTGGAAGAGCATGACATTTTCAAAGGTCATGAATGTAGATGACGGCTGGATGGAAGGGCTTTTTGAGAGAGAGCATAAAGTGAAGGATGTACTTTCGCAGATCTGGTCGGTCGTGACTGCAGGCGGGATCGATGTGACACCGCTGAAAGAGCTGATCCATGAGCTGGTCGATGAAGAAAAGATCAGGCAGTCAGGGAAAGAGTTTTATCTGCTCACGTTTTCACTGACCGATTTTAAAGAACTGGACTTAGGGCTTGAGGATATTCCTGAGGGAAGACTGGAAGATTTTCTCCTTGCAAGTGCTTATCTTTTAGGTTTTAAGAATGAGAAAATGGGTGGAAAGCGATACATTGACGGTGGCGTGGTGAACAATGTGCCGCTTGGTTCGCTCGTAAAGCGGGGCTGTAAGGATATTATTGAGATACGGATTTATGGACCGGGGCGTGAGCCGAGGGTAAAGCTGCCCGAGGACGCACAGATCTACCGGATCGGACCGAGAGTCCGGCTGGGAAGTATTCTTGAGTTTGACGGCAGGAAAAGCCGGCAGAATATGAAGATTGGCTATTATGATGCAAAAAGGATGCTGTATGGACTGGAAGGTCTGATCTATTATATCGATCAGGATCATGCAGAAGTCTGGTATGAGAACCGGATGAAGCATCTTTCGGAGATAGAAAAGGCAGAGCTGGGACTGGTTCTGAAGCTGAAACCGGGAGTTTCGGATAAGCTGTTGTATCTTGCCATGCTGGAGGCAGGAGCAAAGCTGATGAAAGTTCCGAAGTATCATATTTATACAGTGGATGAACTGAGGGAACAGGTGGCAAAGAGATATGAAGAGCAGGCAGATCAGACAGAGCTGCCGGGATTCATGCATACATTGATACGAATAGAAAGGGACAGTAAGATGAATTTAAAAGGAAGGAATTTTTTGACACTGAAAGACTTTACACCGGAAGAGATCACATATCTGATCGATCTGGCAGCAGATCTGAAAGAGAAGAAGAAAAAGGGAATTCCGGTGGATCATTACCGTGGAAAGAATGTAGCCTGATCTTTGAGAAGACCAGTACAAGAACCCGCTGTGCATTTGAAGTGGCAGCACATGATATGGGAATGGGAACGACCTATCTTGATCCGTCAGGTTCTCAGATCGGTAAAAAGGAAAGCATTGAGGATACTGCCAGAGTTCTGGAAGAATGTTCGACGGAATCGAGTATCGTGGATATGGTCAGGAGATTGTAGAAGATCTTGCAAAGTATGCCGGTGTTCCGGTGTGGAATGGTCTGACCAACGAGTACCATCCGACGCAGATGCTTGCAGATATGCTGACTATCCGCGAGAATTTCGGAGAACTGAAAGGACTGAAGCTGGTCTATATGGGTGATGCAAGATACAATATGGGTAATTCCCTGATGATCGCCTGCTCCAAGCTGGGAATGGATTTCGTTGCATGTACGACAAAAGAATATTTCCCGAACGAAGAGCTGGTAGCGACCTGCCGAGGTTATGCGCAAGAATCCGGTGCAATGATCACTCTGACTGAGGATGTAAAGGAAGGCACAAAGGATGCAGATATTATTTATACAGATGTATGGGTATCTATGGGTGAGCCGGATGAAGTATGGGAGAAGAGGATTAAAGAATTATCTCCTTATAAAGTGACAAAAGAAGTGATGGCAAATGCGAAGGAAAGTGCGATCTTCCTGCATTGTCTGCGGCATTCCATGACTGAAGACGAAGATCGGTGCAGCAATGTATGAGAAATTCGGCGTTAAGGATATGGAAGTAACGGATGAAGTATTTGAGTCTGCACAGTCTAAGGTATTTGATGAGGCAGAGAACAGAATGCATACGATCAAGGCAGTGATGGTTGCTACGTTGGGAGAATTTTAAAATTCGGATAGAATGGATCATAATGTGCTGACACTTATGTGGTGTCAGGCACATTTGAATAAGGAATAGCGAATCTTTGTTGAAAAAGCAGATGGTCTGTGAGGAAGTAAAAATGAAAGCACAAATCCTTAAAAAATGCTCCGGGAGGCAGACGGATATATTTCCGGTCAGCAGTTATGTGAAAAATTTGGAGTATCCAGGACGGCAGTATGGAAAGTGATCCGTCAGCTCCAGGAAGAAGGATATGAGGTAGAAGCGGTACGGAATAAGGGATACCGGATCATAGACAGCCGGATGTGATGACGAAGGAAGAACTGGAAAGCCTGATGGATACAAAGTGGGCCGGGAAAAATATTGTTTATTATGATGAAGTCGATTCTACGAATCTGCGGATCAAGCAACTGGGAGATGAGGGAGCAGTGGAAGGCACTCTGGCAGTTGCTGACAGGCAGACAGCCGGAAGAGGCAGGCGGGGAAGGTCATGGGATTCACCGGCAGGAGAAAGTATTTCCATGTCGATCTTATTAAGACCGCAGATCACTCCGAACCAGGCTCCCATGCTGACGCTGGTTATGGCGTGCAGCGTGGCAGAGGGAATTATGGACTGCAAAGATGTGTGCGGAGAGCAGCAGATTCAGATCAAGTGGCCCAATGATATTATCATTCATGGTAAGAAACTGGTCGGAATCCTGACTGAGATGAGTACGCAGATCGATTATATCAATCATGTAACAGTCGGAGTAGGGATCAATGTCAATCTGACGGATTTCCCTGAGGAGATCCGGGAGCGTGCGACTTCCCTGCGGTTGGAGTGCGGACATAAGGTGAAAAGAGCCCCTCTGATCGCTGCCATTATGAAGCGACTGGAAGAGAATTATGCTCTTTTCATGGAGACGGGAGATCTGTCACAACTGATGGAGAAGTATAGTGAACTGCTCGTAAATAAAGACCGGGATGTCATGATCCTTGGAGCGAAAGAGCAATATGTTGCCCATGCACTCGGAATTAACAAGACCGGTGAACTGATCGTGCGGAAAGAAGATGGAACGATCGAAGAAGTCTACGCCGGCGAGGTCTCTGTGCGAGGCGTGTACGGATACGTGTAAAATGTGATGATCCGAAGAAAACAGCAGGATACAGCAAAGGGACACAGTAAAAAGGAATGGCGGGATACCGGGGAGAAGAACCAGACGGATATTCAAAGAAAAGGAGTAGCAGGAATGGATGAAGAAATGGTATTATGTGCGGCAAGTGCATATGAGAGAAAATTTTATCTGAACCGGAACTTAATTT
>ENA-OQIO01000730-OQIO01000730.1-human-gut-metagenome-genome-assembly--contig:-NODE-730-length-16955-cov-3.212206_pt1 | contig 16955 bp, 18 predicted proteins | sample MGYA00242573_ERZ504737 | MGnify/ENA primary metagenome ERZ504737 (study PRJEB26092, sample SAMD00036203) | human gut metagenome | host: Homo sapiens | study: EMG produced TPA metagenomics assembly of...
TGATACTGTCCCCTTTTTTTTTACTTCCGTCACGGCAATCTGTACAATCTGTGGCGTATCAAATCCGTTCTGCTCCAACAGCCGTACCGCTTCCTGTACCGTTTCTAATGTAACTGCCGTTATTACAATGCGTACGTGCGGATTCTTCTTTAAAATGATTTTAAAAATGTCTTCCAGTTCTCCGCCGCTTCCGCCGACAAATACCGCGTCCGGCGCAGGCAGTTCTTCCAGCACACCGGCGGCACTGCCATGCACCACCTGTATGTTATCCAGTCCGAATTTATGCGCATTCTGCGCAATCAAACTGCACCCTTCTTCTGTCCTTTCAACTGCATAAACGCACCCGTATAAAGCCTGCATTGCAAGTTCCACGGTGACAGAGCCGGTTCCTGCACCGATATCATAAATACAGGCGTTCTTTGCAGGTGCTATGCGGCTCACCACGCTTGCGCGGATTTCCCGCTTTGTCATCGGCACACTGCCGCGGATAAAGCAGTCGTCCGGCAGTCCGGTTCCTGTAAATGCTCCCGCTCCGGGTTATGTACTGCCATGACCGACAGCCCTGCCGCCTGATATGCCGTTAATTCTGTCGCATTTCCGTGCGTAATTTTTTCATTCTGATAAGAAAGATTTTCACCAATCCAGACATGGACATTTCCCAAGCCTGCCTCTGCAATGCGGGTGCAGATTTCCGCGGTATTTCCCTGTGTCAGAAAAAAAAGTGTACTCATTTTGCATAATCACCGGAAGATACGGCTGTTTCTTTCCATGCAGGCTGACAAACTGCGCCTGCTCCCATGCCACACCGATTTTTGCCGCAAAATATATTACAGAGGAAATGCCCGGCAGAATCCGGTACGCATATTTTCCGTTTAACTGCTCAACCAGTTTTTTCGTCCCACTGTAAAATCCGGTATCTCCCGACATCAGCACCGTAAAATGCTCCCCTTCTTCATTTTCAACTGCCCGCAGAATCTCTGCCGCCGTCACCGCTTTAACCGTTCTTTGATCTGTATACGGCGCAATCAGGCGTTCTGAACCGATTAAAACGTCTGCCTGTTTTACTGCCCGGCAGACCTCCTGTGTCATGCAGCCTGCACTGCCCGGCCCCATTCCGGCTATTGTTACCTGTTTCATGTTCTTCTCCATTATCACATCTATAAGCGGCAAAATTCATTTACACACTTATGTCATTAATTTTTTTAGTTCCGCTTCTGCCTCGGACAGATTTTTCCCGTCTTCCTGCTTTGGTCTTTTAATCACGATAACATCCGTTCCTGTCTGTTCTGCGGCAGATATTTTTTCTTCAAACCCGCCGCTTTTGCCTGATTGCTTTGTGACAAGTACGCCGATACCTGACTGTTTTATCAATGCAACATTTAATTCCTGTGAAAACGGTCCCTGCATTGCAATTAAATGTGCCGGCAGAAATCCCGTATCAACCGCCTTCTGAAGCATTTCAGGACTGGGAAGCAGTCTTAAATAGGCACGGTTCTGATAATCCTGTATCTTTGTGTAATCCGGTAAATGCTTGCTTCCTGTTGTCAGCAGAATATTCTTTTCAAGATACGGCTTGTCATTTAACAAATCCACCGCTTCACGCATACTGTCTGCCACGCGGATATGCGCCTTTGCACTGCCGGTTACATTTTCCGTCATATCTGTATTTTCCCGCAGTATCCGCATATAGGGAACTCCTGCTGTCTGACAGGCTTCTTTGATATTTTTTGTCACCTCATCTGCATATGGATGTGTTGCATCAAGCACACACACCGGGCGAATCTGCGTAAGCTGACTGTAAATCTGCTTCATGTCCAGCCGTCCGGCATGAATATGAAGATTTGGTGCCTGCGGAAGAATTTCCCTGCCGTATTCTGTTGCCACAAAAACCTCTGCCTGCCATTTATTCTGCACAAAACATTCACAGAGCCGGTGTCCCTCGGTCGTTCCGGCAAACAGGACAATTTTTTTCATGCTCATCGTACCTGATACCCTCTCGGTGTTACCATTTTCCCGCCAATCACCTTTGTCCGGCTGTTTCCGATATAGACAGTCGTAAACATATCTGCTTCAAATTCTGCCAATTCTTTTAAAGAAAGAACGCCCGTTTCCTGTCCGTCCCGTCCGATATTTTTTACATAACCGCAGACCGTATCCGGTGACTGTGCTTTTTCTACAATTTCACAGGCTTTCTTTAAATAGCCTGCCCTGCGGCGGCTTGACGGATTGTACAGGCAGATAACCAAGTCTGCTTCTGCCGCCGCCAGAAGGCGCTTTTCAATGAGTTCCCACGGTGTCATGCAGTCACTTAAACTAATCACCGCAAAGTCGTGGGATAACGGCGCGCCAAGACATGCCGCACCGCTGTTTGCCGCCGTCACACCGGATATTACCTGAATCTGCACGGATTCTTCTGCCAGTTCATAAACCAGACTCGCCATGCCGTATACACCGCTGTCCCCACTGCACACCAGCACCGTTTCTTTTCCCTCTTTTGCCCTGTCGATGGCATACTGACAGCGTTCCCGCTCCTGCATCATATTGGTTGAATAATACTGTTTATCCGGAAAATACTGTTTTAATAATTCCACATAAGTCCGAAATCCCACCACCAGTTCGGAATCCTGTATTGCCCTGACCGCTTCCAGTGTCATATTTTCCTTTGAACCGCTTCCAAATCCTACTATTTTTAAGCATTTTACTCCTCATTTCTTTTTTATTTTATAAACCGCGACCGTGATGCCGTCACAGGCGGTTTTTGCCACTATTTTTTCTCCGCCGCCGGAGGCCGCACAGGCACTCCGCTCGCAGACATTATCCACACCCATCTGCCCCTTTACAAAGGACGATGCCGTAAATGTACCCGCCTGCTGTTCTAATTCCTGTGCCGCATACGTCCGGTACGGCACTTTCATCTGTTTTGCAAAATCGATAATTCCTTGTTCCTGCGCCTTTCTGTCGATAGATGCAATCACGCCGATCCGCTCTATCAGCAGGTGATTCTGCGCAAATATCGTATAAACCGCCTGCGCAATCTCTTTTAAACTTTTTCCTTTTTTACAGCCGATTCCGACTGCCAGATTCATCGGCACCAGTTTTATAGTCCGTAAAAATACTTCTTTTTCATGCACCTCTGTTATAATCTGGATTCCGCTTTCAAATTCTCCGTTTTCATTTTTAGTAACCTGTATCTGCCCCGGATACTGCTTTTCCGCCTGTTCTAACAGGTCTATATATTCATCATTTCCTGTCATTCCAACCGGTTCATGATTTAAAATGCGCCCCGAAATGTCCTGAATCATTACAGGATTTACAATGCGCAGCCTGTGTTTTCCTGCAAATAAATCCACCGCAAACATACCGCGTGTATCGGTTGCCGTCGTAATGACCGGTGCCGCGCCAAGCCGTTCTGCCAATGTACTGCACCACTCATTTGCCCCGCCGATATGCCCTGAAAGCAGTGAAATCAGGAATTTTCCGTCCTCATCTGCCACCAGCACCGCCGGGTCTGTCGTCTTGCTTTTCAAATAGGGTGCTATCACGCGCACGGCAATCGCCGCCGCCCCGATAAATAAAATCCTGTCACACTGATAAAACTGCTCCTTTATCACTTCGCCGACCGAATAAAAGGAATAAATTGTGCCGTCTGAACTGTCCGCTCTATCTGCGCTGTCAGTACTGCCCGCCCTGTCAACACTATCCCCGGTATCCATACATCGCTCATGTCCGTAGATTTCTACCGTCCTTCTGTGTTTTGTGCCGCTTTTTTTGCAAGCTGTAAGCCCGGCTGTGTAAATGCAATGATGATTGTTCTCATTTGCGGTACTCCGTCTGAAATGTCGGGTCATACAGCTTGGAAAAAGCATATTGTTCCCCTAAAAAGTCACCGACCAGCACCAGTGCAGTCTTTGTAATCCCCGCTTCCCGTGCTTTTTGTTCAAGTTCCTTTATCGTTGTTTTTATACATTGCTGTTCTGCCCAGCTTGCCTTGTATACAATCGCACACGGCGTATCCGGTGTATACGCTCCCTCACACAACTGTTCCTGCAATTCTTTTAAATGTCCCGCACTTAAAAAAACAGCCATGGAAGCGCCGTGCTGTGCCAAAAGCGAAAGCTTTTCTTTTTCCGGCACCGGTGTTCTTCCTTCCATTCTCGTAAGAATGACCGTCTGGGATACTTCCGGTACGGTATATTCACAATTTAGCGCCGCCGCCGCCGCTAAAAAGCTGCTGACGCCCGGACAGATTTCACACTGGATTCCGTGTGTGGCAAGCACTTCAATCTGTTCGCGGATTGCACCGTAAATTGACGGATCGCCCGTGTGCAGACGGACAACCTTTTTCCCTGCCTGCTCTGCCTTTACAATCACATCAATGACTTCGTCCAGATTCATATAAGCACTGTTATAAATTTCACATTCTTTTTTTGCATATTCCAATAATTCTTCATTGACCAGTGAGCCTGCATAGATAATGACATCGGCTTCCTGTAATGCACGCATGCCGCGTACCGTAATCAGGTCTTTTGCTCCCGGCCCCGCTCCGATAATTTTAACCATATATTTATTCCTCGTTTCCTATCTGCCATGCAGAATCCTTATTTTTCACTGCTTACATCTGCCGTGATTTTTAAAAGCAGTTCATCTGCCTGTTCTGTTTTTCCAAGCAGTCCGTATTCATTGGAAAAAACAACTGCACCTATCTGCATATTGTCACCGCCTCTTTTTTGCAGGCAGGCATCAATCTGTAACATAAGCTGTTCCATTGTCTTTCCGAGTATCTTTTCATTTTTTAAAAGCTCCAGTGCAGCATCGGTCGTCACACAGTCTAAAATATTGCGCACTGTTTCAATCCCGGCGCCTGCCCGCACGGCACACGCTGCCAGTATTTCCATGCGGCCGTCCGCCATTTTGGAATGGGTATTCATAATGCCCGCGCCCAGCTTGACCAGTTTTCCGATATGACCGACAAAAAGCATTCCTTTTGCCCCAAGTTCACAGCCCATATCAATCGTATCCCCGATAAAATTACTGCATTTAATACTTCTTTTTAATTCAATTTTTAATGTTTCATGCAAAAAATCCTGTCCGTAATTACCCGGTGTTATCAAAAGAGTCTGTTCCCCGTCTGCCAGGTGCATTTTCATCTCTGTACGGATTGTGTCAATCAGCGCCTGCTCACTCATCGGCTCTACAATGCCGCTTGTTCCAAGAATAGATATGCCGCCTGTAATACCAAGCTGCGGGTTAAATGTTTTTTTTGCGATTTCCACCCCCTGCGGCGCAGAAATCACCGCCTGCAGACCGCCATCATAGCCAAATGCTTCTGCCATTTCCTTTAATGCCGCCTCAATCATCTTTAGCGGCACCGGATTAATCGCCGCCGCACCAACCGGACGCGCCAGTCCCTTTTTTGTAATCCGCCCGATACCCACACCGCCGTCAACGATCATCTGCGGTTTTACTGCGGCTGTATCGGACCGCTCTGATTCTGTATCGCATTTTTTTACAGTCATGTCTGTGCTTTTATTCATATTACTATTATTATAAATATAGGAAACCTCGGCAAATATCAGGATTTTGTTGGTAATATCCGGGTCATCACCGCTGTCTTTCTGCACGGCACAGGATACGGCATGTGCCTTCATCTGAATCTCACAGACCGGCAGTGTCAGCGTAATGTCTGACGGCGTTCTTACGGAAACTTCCGTCACTTTCCTGCCGGATAAAAGCATCTGTGCCGCCGCTTTTGCCGCGGCAGCCGCACATGTGCCTGTTGTATAACCGCACCGCATTTTTTTCTGATTTTTATACACGTACCGTTCTAACATCTGCGCCATTCTTTATCGTCCTCTGCCGCCATGTAAAACAGGGCATTTACAATCGCCGCCGCTACATTACTGCCGCCTTTTCTTCCTCTTGCCACAATATAGGGCAACGTGCTGTCTATGATTTCTTCCTTTGCTTCAACGACATTTACAAAACCCACCGGTACACCGATAACCAGTGACGGCGTAAATATGCCCTTATCTGAAAGTTCCCGTATTTTCATCAGTGCCGTCGGCGCATTGCCGACTACCATAATACAGCCCGGATTCTGCTTTGCCGCCTTTTCCACGCTGACTGCCGCGCGGGTAATTTCACGCGCCGCCGCTTCCTTTGCCACCGCTTCATCTGCCATATAGCAGTGCAGTGAAATGCCAAACCGCTCCGCCATTTTATGGCTGATACCCGCGCCTGCCATATTGGTATCCGTCACAATGTCCGTTCCTTTTTGAATGGCTTCCAGCGCCTTGTCTACAACGCCCTCGGAAAATACCATATTCGTTTCATACGAAAAATCCGCAGTTGTATGAATCACTCTTTTGACAATCGGCTTATACTGCGGCGGTATCTGTGTCGTCAGTTCCTTTTCGATGATTGCAAAGGATTGTTTCTCAATTTCCATTGGTTTCATGCCTGCACCTCTCCTTATCCAACATTGATTTTACTGCAAAAGACAATTTCTTAACGTTTCACTGTCAGGGCGGAAAAGCACCTGTTTTTTGTGTGCCTTTGCATACTCCGCCAGTTCTTTTACTCTTTCATTCATCTGTCCTGTCGGACACCCTGTATCAATCACAATATCTGCTTCATCAATCGCACGGCACGCCGCCGTAAATGCTTCTTCTCCGACCGGCTCAAACATTTTTTCTGTAATCACCTGCGCCGCAAGTGCCTGTGCGACCGGGTAGTCACAGTCATTTTCATATAAAATGCCGGCAGTAAACGCCAGTCCCATACGCTGTAATTCGCGGTATGTAAAAATGCCTGTTCCCGCGCCGCCCGCAACAAAAATACGCGGTGCGCCTTCGGGCTTTTTTAATTCCGTACTGCCATACAGACAATTATACGTCCCCTGCTGTAATCCGTAAAGAGTACTGATACGGCTGTCCGTAAAAATCTGCTCCGGTCTTCCAAATTCAATCGTTCCATTTCCGCCAACACACATCACATAATCTGCGATTTTTGCCGCCAGTTCAATTTCATGCAGTGACACAATGACCGTCACCTTATCCTTGACTGCCATTTCCAGCAAAATGTCGAGCAGCTCTATTTTGTGACGGATATCCAGAAATGATGTCGGCTCGTCCAGTACAATAATTTCCGGCTTCTGACAGACCGCCCTCGCAAGCATAATCCGCTGGCGCTGTCCGTCACTAATCTGTGAAAAATCTTTTTCCGCAATATCCATGGCAGATACCTTTTCCAGCGATTCTGTCACGATTTGTTCGTCTTCTTTCGTCAGCTTTCCAAAATAATTCGTATACGGATACCGTCCCATGGCAACGACATCACGGCATGTCATCATTTCCGTCTTGATTTTCTCCGTCAATACAACAGACATCGTTTTTGCGTATTGTTTGCTTGTGAAGTCCTTCACATTCTTTTCTTTAATATAAATACCGCCGGATATCGGCTGCATTTCCCGGATAATATTTTTTAAAATGGTGGATTTTCCGGCGCCATTCGGGCCAATCAATACGAGAATTTCACCCTTTCTGACCTTGAGTGCAATGTCTTTTAACAGTGCCTTTCCATGATAGCCCACACTTAAATCCTGTGTTTCTATATATACCTGTTCCATGCTTTTCTCCTTTTACTTCTGCCGCTTCACCATCAGCCAGATAACGACCGGTGCGCCAAACACTGCCGTAACCGTTCCGATTGCCAGTTCTGACGGCGAAAAGATTGTTCTTGCAATCAAATCACAGAACATACAGAATACGGCGCCGCACAAAAAGATTGCAGGAATCGTAACCACCGGCTTTGTCGTTTTTAAAGACAGTCTTGTAATATGCGGAACGGCAATGCCGACAAAGGAAATCGGTCCCGCAAGTGCCGTTACGCAGGCTGACAAAAGACTGGACAGCAAAATGATACAGACCCTGAAAAAACGGATACGAATCCCCATGCTCTGTGCATAGCCCTCTCCCAGCAGATACGCGCTAATCGGCTTTGAAAATAAAAAGGTGACAACTGCCGTCGGAAATACCACTGCCGCCGCAAGCTTTACGGTGCTCCATGAACTGCCCGAAAAACTGCCCATTGCCCAGTGTGTCAGATTGGCGATATCCGAATCATTTGCAAATGTAATACACAAATCCGTAATTGCCGAACAAATATAGCTAATCATAATTCCCACGACGAGAAGCATGGACATACTTTTCACGCGGTTTGCAAAAAGCAGGACATAAAGCATGGCAAGAAGCGAACCGACAAATGCAGCCGCAACCTGCGCCCACAGCGGCATACCGGACATATATTTCAGCAGAAAAATCATCGTGATTGCAACAAACATCTTTGCACCGGACGAAATACCAAGCACAAACGGTCCTGCAATCGGATTTCTGAAAAATGTCTGCAATAAAAATCCGGACAACGACAATGCCCCGCCTAAAATTGCCGCCATACACAGACGCGGCAGACGGATTTTCCAGATAATATTGTATTCCGGTGTTCCCATATCACCATGCAGAAAAATAATGCGAAAAATTCGTGCCGGAGATATATGAACATTTCCTGTATTGATATTAAAAATCACTGCCAGTACAAATAAAACCACAAGTAAAATGTATACAACCTGACAGCGGATTATTTTTTTTATCTGCATTTTTTCTCCATTCCAGTTGCTCTATCCGCAAAAGTGCCACACCAAATTAAAATGATGTGGCACTTTTTTACAGACAGATTTTCTGTTTTACTGTAACTTCTTTAAATATGTAAGTTCTGTTGTATTCGCATCAGCATTCAGCATTAAGTTGATGTCGTTAATCATGCTTCCGATTGTATCTGCAATCTGGAAGAAATCCGGTGTTGTACACCATACATTTCCGTCCTTAACAGCCTTCATATCTGAAAGCACACTGTTATAACCTGTAAAATCACTGAGTGTAGACGGCTTTCCGCCTAAACTCCAGATATAAATCACATAGTCTGCATCTTTCGCTTTTTCATAAAAGCTTTCGATATTCATTTCCTGTGTACCGGTCTTATCTGTATTTAAGTCAGAGAAAATGTACTCTCCACCTGCCATATTGACCATCTGTGTAAGGTAATCTCCTGCATTTCTGACATAGAGCTTGCCCTTTGAAGTAATATAGAATACCGCAACGGATTTTCCGGTCTTTTCAGCCTTTGAAAGTGTATCTACATAAGCCGCCTGTGCATTATACATGGTTGTGGCAGCATCTTCTTCATTGCAGAGTGCCGCATAGAATTTTGCCCATTCTACACGTCCGAGAGGATTTTCTTCATAGGTAGACTGGTCTAAAATGTAATTAATCCCCAGTTCCTTTAATTTTTCTACTACATCCGGTTTGCCAGTTAGCATGGTTGAATATATAGCAAGTGTAGGTGCGCCTGCAATAATTGTTTCATAATCCGGTGCTTTGTAGTCGCCTACGTAAGTAAGCTTTCCGTCATCAAATGCTTTCTTTACGCCGTCAATGTACCATGAATCCTTATCATAAGTTACCTGGCTGATATTAGAAAGACAGTTGCTTGCATTCATCAGGGATGTTACCGGTGTTGAAGATACGAGCAGATTTGTAACCGGTGTCTTTAATACCAGTGTATCCGCATCTAATCCTGACGGTGTGGACATTCCTTCCGGAACGAGCAAAATCTTAGACTGCTTTGCCACAATCGCAGTATCTTCATCTCTGTTGGTAATAGTCAGCAGCTTATAACCGCCCTTGTAATACTCTACAGAAAACAGCTTTGCATACTGTAATTCCATTGCATGGTCAAATACAAGCTGTCCGTCATAGCTGCTTTCGCTATTCGTCTGGCTTGTCGTGTTACCGGTTCCGCAGCCGCCCATTGTAAACGTTGCCGCAAGCAGCGTAAACACAAGCATGAGTGCAAGAAATCTTTTTTTTCTTCATTTTGTTTTCTCCTTTTCTTTTTCATGAAGTGTTTTGATGATTCCGATATGATCGCAGAAAAGGAGCAGACCTGTCTGTCTGCATAAAAATCAATAGTCTGTTGTTCTCGCAACGACTATTTTAACTCTGCCTGTAAACCGGTCTTCTGACTCACAGATTAACAGCAATACCCGCCTTCCCGGATTCGGTCAGCTAAAAGTAGCCTCCTCCAGTGGCATTATGGATACCGCCTCCCTGTACACAGCAGCGGAACTGTTCAAGAATTTCACTTGATTCCCTGAAATGTAAGCCTGCGCGTTTTCACAAATCTGTTTTCTGCACAGTTTCATTTCGTTTACAGTGATTATTTCGTTATCATCTGGATTTTATCCAACGCTTATTATTCCATAGAATTGATAGAATTGCAAGAAATTTCATTTGTAATTTCATTTGCAATCCAAAATGTTCCATACAGGGTCTGCCGGATTTTTTCCATATCATATTCCGGCGCCGCCGCTGCTACTGCATCGTAAAGCGGCTGTATTACGGAGACTTCTTCTTCAAGTCCGGAGGCTATTAGCTCTGCTGACTTGCCCTTTTTGACTTTTTTATTATCATTGGTAACAGCACCGATGCCTGTCCCTCCTGAAAGCCTTCCTCACGGACGACTTTCATATGTCCTTCTTCATCGTATTCATATATACTCACGTCTATCACCTCTTCCCTTACTTCATCTTCTCCGACAAAACCGCACAACCTTTTCATAGTTTTCCGCTGGTGCGGGAAGGTACAATACGTGCAGTCTTTAATTTTCTTTCCGCTTTCACGTACGATAAAGTGCGGATTGCCCGGACAGTCTTCGTACTGATTTAATGGGCAGTAACAAAAGAGGCAGTTAAAATCTGTCTCTTTTTCCACTTTATGACACGGAAAGTATTTACATTTTTCATTTTTAAAATAACAATAACTGTTTTGCATTTTTCCTCCTGCTGTTTACAGCTTTCACATTTTATAAAAAAAGCATCTAACAATTGTTAGTTCAAATGGCTTATGTAAAAAATTATTTTATTCTATTGTAAAGAACTTTCTCTATCCCCGTTGATAAATCAATCTTTTTCTTATAAAGAAGTGTCCACGATGCTTGATTTTTTGAATAATCCATCTTTTCTTCTGGGAAAAATGAACGACAGAAATAATTATCTCCTTCATCATTAGATAAAAACAGAAATAGATTCCTGCTCTCCATATTGTTTTCCATAAGATAATCTGCCTCAATCATTGAATACATATTTGCTTTCTTATTATACTTAAACACAGTATCATTACTGTCAATCATTTGTTCAAGCAATGGCAGAAAATGAACTCTTTGCTCTATCTTATTATAAAAATCTGATGACTCTATTTTTTCAATTGTAATTGTTCCATCTGCTATCTCATCAAATACTCTGCCTCTGTCTCGGCTCAATTCAGGTCTGTCTACGAGATATTGTAGCCCCATAAGATGAAAACAATCTTTTTTATCAAATGAGATTCTTAATGTAACTGAAACACCTTTCCTCCCTAGCACAAGCTCATATTCGGTTGATAATAGCGGAATAAATGCATTTATGCAATCTAAAACATTCCTCACTACAATTCTCCACTACTTGCTTAGATTAAGAAAGGCTCTGCATAAGCAGAGCCTTTCTAACATTTTCTTTCGAGGATTAACCTCTAGCCAGATTGTGGTAAATGTCAAACCCTTATAAAGCTCATAAGGCACTGCTCTCTGGCACAACACCTTACTTTGCCGCTTGGCAGACACTCAAGTTGCCTGTCTTTAATATTATATTACCTGTCATATGAAAATATGTCAATCCAAAATTCATGACTTCATAAAGAATTAACATTTTTCATTTGCTATTGCTTTTTCATCTCAATTATCTCGTGAATGTTGGTATTGTACAGCTTGTACAAATCCGTATCCTTACTTATCTGATTATCAAAAGGAATCACCACTGAACCACACTTGATAAGTCCCATTCCCGATGCAGTATTGGTTACGAATCTAAGCTGTGCTTCTGATACTCCGATAACCTCTGCCATCTTGGAACTATCCGTATTAGCCTGCTTTAAAAGTGCCACAAACTCTGAGTTTGCAAGCATTGTGGTTGCTGTGTAATTCTGCAACAGATCGATGACATTCTGCGTGATACCGGTACAAAGACCTCCCTGCTTTCTTACTTTCTTCCAGAGCTGCTGCAGATATTTTGCAGAATACTCGGAATTAAGCAGGACGTGGAATTCATCAATATAGAGCCATGTTGCCTTGCCTCTCTTGCCATTCTCAACAATCCTGTTCTGAATAGACTCCATCATGACAAGCATTGTGATAGGACTAAGCTCCGTACCTAAGTCCCTGATGCCATATACTGTGAATCTGTTATCCACATCCACATTTGTCTGATGATTGAAGATATTAAGTGAACCATTTACGAAAAGCTCCAAAGACAATGCAATGTCCTTTGCCTCGTCCTCAGGCTGTGCCATAAGGATATCGTAAAAGTCACTCATTACAGGGATATACTTCTCTTTGCTCCTTGCAATGTCGATATACAGCTTTCTCACACAGCGTCAATGATTGACTTCTGTCTTGAATTTAAGCTGTCTCCGATACACTGCTCACAAAGACCAAGCATGAACTCGCCCTTCTCTCTAACCATTCCCTTGGAATCATTCGGATCAAGGCTCCATACATCCATCTCCAGCGGATTCACATAGTTATCCGTGTAGGTAGACATATTTACAACAGTTCCGCCATAAGTCTCGGCAATATCAAAGTATTCGTTCATTGGATCTATGACGATTATCTCATCATCTCCCGACAAGAATACGCTGCCCATCTCCATCTTGCAGAAGAAGGATTTACCGGAACCCGGCACACCAAATACAAAGCCATTTCCGTTAATGAGCTTCTTTCTGTTGCCGATATTCACATTCTTGCTGATCTGGTTGATGCCATAATAGTTTCCTGTGCTGTCATTTAATTCCTGCACATTAAATGGCATAAGCACCGCAAGTGACTGGGTAAGAAGTGTACGCATTGTCTCCACCTGTCTTACACCAATCGGAAGTGCTGTGTTGAGTGCCTCCCTCTGCTTTAAGTAGTGTGTATCAATTGTGCAGCTGTTACGTTTTCCGATAGTCTCTACTGTCTCACATACACTCTCAAGCTCCTTCTTGCTTTCTGCCATAAGAATAATGGTTACTCCCACGAAGAAAAGGCACTGGTCATTCTCACGGACATCATCCATGATTTCCTCAATCTCCTTTTTCTCCGTTCTCTTGGCATATGAGATTTCCGTAGAAAAATCGTTATTCTTATTACGGACTCTCTGCTGCTTAATGATATCCGACTCAATACCAAGGTATTTCTTCTGAAGCACCTTTGTGGTCAGATCCTTTGGTACGGGCACCACATCAATGCTCGTGATGGAATGAACCGGAAGGGAAGTAATCTCATTGATGAATCTGTCTGACAAACTGCTCGGATACTTTTTGATGAAAAGTGCCTTGCAGAATTTACTCTCATCCTCAAAATGGTCCGGGAAATATTTCACCATCCCATTGCACAGGTCATTTCTAAAATCTGCCCCGACCTTCTTTGCCTTTTTGATATCAAAATCAAAACTGCCCTCATCTCCAAGATGATAATAGTCATAAAGCACTTTCAGCCTCTCATTTCCATTAAGAGGCACAATCTCCGCACCAAGCTCAATGAAAGCCTTGTGTATCGTTGCCTCAAGGGTTGCAAACTGTACCTTCGCCTCCTCAAGTTCTTTCTCTCAATCGTGATCGTCAGGTATCTCTCCTGCTCAATCCCCTGTCTGCCCTCAATAATCTTCTCTTCAATGATGTCATTGTAAATTCTTCTGTAATTATTGAAACCATCATTTTTCTCAGCAATCAGAACCTTGTCACGGAGTTCATCCATGTTTTTGTTCTTATTGTTGATCGTAATCTTATAATTACAGTCCAGCGAATTTAAGAACTTGCAGTATCTCTCGAAAATACCAATCTGCTCATCCTCCGTTGCTGTCGTGTAATTGATGTCCTGAAAGCGGTAGCATTTGGAATACTTATTTTTGCTTACTTCAAAAATGCCGTTTTCAGCCACCGCCATAATCTCTATGGTTTCCTGAATGGATTTAGGTGTCTTATACAAAGGCTCACTCGCCTTCTTTAATAACTTAAATCCGTCTGTAAATAAACCCATGTCTCTAACCTCGCTTTCTTATAATGAAAGCCGCCGGGAACTTCACCCTGCGGGCTGTGTTCCCGACCTTGCGGTCAGATACTATTTATTTCTAATGCATTGCCTTATATGCTGCAATACCAGCTGCTGCCGCCACAATGACTGCGACAAGTCCAAGCAGCATGTTTCTCGTCTTTTTCTTCATCGCTTCAAACTCCTCCTGCTTCTTTACAGCCGAATCAGCTGTTACAGTCTCCGGTTCAGCCTTTCTGCCTTTCTTCTTTACCTGTTCATTCTGTTCTGCTTCTAACTGCTTTATTGCAGGCTCTCCTTCTGTTGATACATAGGTAAGCGCCCTGTTGCCAAACATAAAATGCAGTTTCTTTCCCATATACTCGTAGAAATTCATCCCATTAAAGGAATAGAAACCGCCAAGAGCAATCGGCGCCACACAGGGAATTGCCACATAAGCAGAACCCGTAAGACCAATATACTTGTAAAGAAGAAGGACGATACCGCCACCGACTACTACGCTTGCAATGGAAAATATAAGCTGCCTTGCGGTAAGTCCCATCGCAACCGATTCCTGATAGCGGTCAATATCCTTGTTTACTTCGATTACCATTGTCTTTCCTCCCTTCTACAGTCCAAATGCCTTGCTTGTAAGTGTCTGTGCACCCTTCACGCTTCCAACAGTCATTGCTATCGTAAATGTCATTTCACACAGATATATAAGCGTCTGTGCCCAGTCAGCATAACTTCCTGTAAATGCCGGAAGTCCTGCGTTGATAAATGCATTACATACCACAATCGCAAGTGCCATCGTTACTGCCTCAAATACACACGACAGGAAATATTTGCAGTAGGTAGCCATTGTATGACTGACCATTCTGTTTCCTGCCATCGTGGAACAGGCAATCGCACCGAGCGGCACAATAATCAGGATCTTTAAGAACCTGAAATACACTGTGTAGATGATGAAAAATCCACAGATAATAATGATGATTGCAAGCAAGGCTGTAAGTATCAGCATTACCAGACTTTCACCAAATCCGAGTCCCTTAATGATGTCTGCCTGTGTACTGTCAATAGCAAGCTGCGTCGTTGTCCCGGCAGATATAAGTCCCACCAGATTTCCTATGGAAGTAAAAAATGCTTTCATAATCGTGACATTATTTGCAACAAACCATTCTGCAAGTCCCAGTCGGATAAGCATACGCAGGATTGATTCAAACCTCATCTCATCTTTTACATCTATGCTTTCCGAGCAGAAACCGATAACAAAGAACAGCACAACGAGGGAAGATCCGACCGCTACAAAGACCGGCTCAATACCCTCAATAACTGCCCAGGGACCTCCGCCCTTGAAACTGACCGGTGACTGTCCAAGCATTGCAAAGACCAGGGATATCTGATTGTTCCAAAACCCAAACACCGCCTCAAGAAGTGCAAGGATCTTGTCTCCAAGCTTAAAAATATCCATACTTGTTATTCACCTCTTTCCTTTTACTAAAAGGGGAACTTTTTCCCCCATCTTAGAAGCCTAAGAATGTCAGTACTGTTGAAATACCAGCCATCATGACACCTGCCACAATTCCTTTCAGAGCGGAGTTCATGGTAGATGAATCCTGCTGCTGATATGCTTGTGCGAACTCCATGACATTCTTTGCAAGAATGATGACACCAACCGCACCAATGACTGCAATGATAAGTGTCTTTAAGTTCTCAAGCGGCTGTGTTACTGCGGAAGTACCTGTACCTGCTGCAAAACAAGTAGTGCTCATAAGCATTACCCCCATAAGTGCTCCGGATAATGCCGGAACGAATCTCTTCTTAAAGTGAATGAATCTACTCTTCATGCCTTTCTCCTCCATCTGATTGTTGTTAGTTGTAATAATCTGTTCTTTTCTCATGTTGTGTATCTCCTTTTTGATAAAAAAATAAGCCAGCAGGGATAATCCCTAACTGGCTGTTAAAAAGTTACTCTATATGATCAGGCAATGCCTGTTGTAATGATTAAATCGGGCTTTTCCCGATATGTTTAGCTGTAACCACCTCCTTTCAAGGTGCAAAAAAAGCACCTTAACCATATTGGCTAAAGTGCTTGTATTAGTTTGATATTAAATTGTTGTGAGTCAGACAAACTTGAAGTTTCCACTTTCCTGTACTTATGATTTTTCATCAAAGCGGCTGCATCATTTCAAGAATAATGCCATCCGGGTCTCTAAAATAAAAAGCTCGACTTTCCCCAAATCCATCTGCCCTGAAATCAAAATACTGAGGTTCAGACAGACATTCTACATGATTTTCGACAAGTGTTTTGTAGACAGAATCAATGTCATCCGTGTAAAAGCACACTTCTGAGATAGATGTCGTAAACAAATCCGATTTTACTTTATGGATTTCGCTGTCTACAACTGAATCAATTCGACTGGCGGTGCTTCAATAGCCTTAGAACCATTCAAATAAGCAACCCTTGCTTTACAATTTTCCTTACGGAACATTTTATCTGTTTCTTTGCCCTTCATAAAGATTTCGCCTTGAAACTCAAGTCCAAGAATATCTCTATAGAACGCAATAGAGCGATCCAAATCAGAAACCGTTAGTCCTACATGATAAATTCTTCCAACCATCTTTATATCCTCCTGATGAAATTTTCGATTTTCTATTCTCTCACAAACAAATTGGAAGTTGGTTACTTCTTGTAATTCATTTTCTTACTTAATACCCCAAACAAAGCCAATAAAAATATTCCAATTCCAAGCAATACGCCAGCCACTTTCATTAATTCATTGTTTGTATACTCTGTATCC
>ENA-OQIO01000731-OQIO01000731.1-human-gut-metagenome-genome-assembly--contig:-NODE-731-length-16953-cov-5.118567_pt1 | contig 16953 bp, 18 predicted proteins | sample MGYA00242573_ERZ504737 | MGnify/ENA primary metagenome ERZ504737 (study PRJEB26092, sample SAMD00036203) | human gut metagenome | host: Homo sapiens | study: EMG produced TPA metagenomics assembly of...
GTAGTAGATGAGTATGATGGATAAAAGATTAGAAAAGATTGAAAACTATATCAGACAATATCATATGATAGAAAAAGGGGACAGGATTATCATAGGTGTATCAGGTGGCGCAGATCTGTATGTCTGCTGATGGCACTTTGTTCATTGCAGGAAAAGCTGGGATTCCAGGTGCTTGTCTGCCATGTGAATCATGAACTGCGCGGGGAGGAGGCTGCACAGGATGAGGCATATGTGGAAATGCTTTGTCATAAAATGCAGGTTCCTTTTTTTGCATTTCATGAAAATGTGGAATTAATTGCAAAAAAGCGGAAAGAATCATTGGAGGAAGCAGGCAGATATGTGCGAAGGCAGGCATTTGAACAACTCTGTAAAGAACAGGGCGGGACAAAGATTGCAACAGCGCACCATAGTAATGACAATGCAGAAACAATGCTTCTTAACATGGCAAGAGGAACCGGGCTTCGCGGATTGTGTGGGATAAGACCAGTGTATGGAAAATGGATCCGCCCACTTCTGGAATTGTCCAGGGAAGAGATTGAACAGTGGTTGAAAGAGTGTGACATCAGATATTGTGTTGACGAAACGAATCAGGAAGATGAATACACAAGGAACCGGATTCGTCATCATGTAATTCCGACATTAGAAGAACAGGTTAATACAAGGACGGTAGAACATTTTGTGAAGCTCAGTGAACAGGCAGAAGAAATCTATGAATATCTGGAAAAACAGACAGATCAGGCATGGAATATCTGTGCAAAACAGACAGACGGACTTCAAAGCAGGAAAGAAATATTTCTCAAGGCAGAGGAAATGAAACACCTTGATCCTGTGATAAAGAAATTACTGATCCAAAGATCAGTAAGTGAAGTGGCAGGGGCACAGAAAGATATTGAAAGCAGGCACATCCTGGCGGTACTGCAACTGTTTGAACGGCAGACAGGACTCAGATCGATCTTCCGTATAGTGTTACAGCCAAAAGAATGTATGAGGGAGTTCTGCTTGCAAAAGGTGATAAAAAAGTTACATCTGTACATCAGAAAGAGAAAAGAAAAGAAGAGAGTAATTTTGTTCTACAGCTTCAGATTCCGGGAGAAGCACAGATCCCGGGAACAAATTTGAAAATCTGCTGTACAATCAGCGGTGAAAATGAGAAGAATTCAGCAAAAGAGATACCACAAAAAAGCTACACGAAATGCTTTGATTATGATATAATAAAAAGCAGTCTCTGTGTGAGATACAGACGACCCGGAGATTATTTTACAATTGATGGGGAAGGAAAGAAAAAGAAGCTGAAGAGTTACTTTATTGATGAGAAAATTCCGCAAGAAGAACGGGACAGACAGCTTCTGATCGCAGAGGAAAGCCACATCGTATGGATTCCGGGCAGAAGGATGAGTTCGTACTACCAGGTGGGAGACCAGACGAAAAAGATTCTTAAGATAAAGATTATGGAGGAATAGAACAATGGCTGAGAAGATTAAAGTGTTAATTTCAGAGGAAGAAGTAGATGCAAGAATCCGTGAACTCGGAGAAAAGATCAGTAAAGAGTATGAAGGAAAGCAGATCCATCTGATCTGTGTTCTGAAAGGTGGAGTATTCTTTATGTGTGAACTCGCAAAGAGAATTACAGTTCCGGTATCTATGGACTTTATGTGTGTTGGAAGCTATGGAGACGGAACAAAGTCCAGTGGTGTTGTAAGACTTGCGAAAGATCTGGATGAGTCTATTGAGAATAAGGAAGTATTGATCGTGGAGGATATCATTGATTCCGGTAATACACTGTATTATCTGATGGACGTACTTCGTCAGAGAAAGCCGGCAAGTCTCCGTCTTTGCACATTACTTGATAAACCAGACCGCCGTGTGAAAGATGTGCACGTAGACTGGACAGGATTTGAGATTCCGGATGAGTTCGTAGTTGGATACGGACTGGATTATGCACAGAAGTATAGAAATCTTCCATACATCGGAGTAGTAGAAGTCGCAGAATAGAAAGGAAGCAATAATAAATTGAATAATGACAGAAAAAGCAGAGGTCTGAGTGGGGCAACGATCATCAGTTTTGTTGTGATCCTTGTTGTGGTTCTGTGGATGGCGAACCAGCTTCAGATGCATCAGCAGGAGATGACATATACCTCCTTTGTCTCTGCAGTACAGGAAAAAAATGTTTCTGATGTCTACATCAATCAGAACAGTGCAGTTCCGACAGGAACCGTCTCTGTTACATTGAAAGATGATGGTAATACAAGGAAAGTGAATGTGTCAGATGTTGAGCAGGTAGAGAAGCTTCTGACAGAGAATCAGGTGGAGTACAGGCTTTCGGATGTACCGAAGGATTCTATGTTGACAACAGTTGTAGTTCCGATGCTGATCACACTTGGTGGAGTATTTCTGATCTTTTTCCTGATGAGCCGTCAGAACGGCGGGGGAAATTCTAAGGCGATGAACTTTGGAAAGAGCCGCGCAAAGATGAGTACGAAGAATGAGATCAAGGTTACATTTCGTGATGTTGCAGGATTGAGAGAAGAGAAGGAAGAACTGGAGGAGATCGTAGATTTTCTGAAAGATCCGAAGAAATACATCCAGGTTGGAGCACGTATCCCAAAAGGTGTTCTTTTAGAAGGACCTCCGGGAACCGGTAAGACACTTCTTGCAAAGGCTGTAGCCGGTGAGGCAGGAGTACCATTTTTCAGCATTTCGGGCTCAGATTTCGTTGAGATGTTTGTTGGTGTGGGTGCTTCCCGTGTCCGTGATCTGTTCCAGGATGCGAAGAAGAACGCACCATGTATCATATTTATTGATGAGATCGATGCAGTCGCAAGACGCCGCGGAAGCGGTCTTGGCGGTGGTCATGATGAGCGTGAGCAGACCCTGAACCAGCTCCTTGTAGAGATGGATGGATTTGGTGTAAATGAAGGCATTATCGTAATGGCAGCGACAAACCGTAAGGATATTCTGGATCCTGCAATCTTAAGACCGGGAAGATTTGACCGTGATGTCCTTGTCGGACGTCCGGATGTAGGCGGCAGAGAAGAGATCCTGAAAGTTCATGCGAGAAATAAGCCGCTTGGAGATGATGTGGATTTGAAGCAGATTGCCCAGACAACGGCAGGATTTTCAGGAGCAGATCTTGAGAATCTTCTCAACGAGGCTGCAATTCTGGCAGCGAAGGAGAACCGGGTGTACATTCAGCAGTCTGATATCCGTCATGCATTTGTGAAGGTCGGAATCGGTCCGGAGAAGAAGAGCCGTATCGTTTCTGAGAAAGAACGCAGGATTACAGCTTATCATGAAGCCGGACACGCGATCTTGTTCCATCTGCTTCCGGATGTAGGACCGGTTTACAGTGTATCTATCATTCCGACAGGCGGAGCCGGCGGATATACGATGCCGCTTCCGGAGAAGGATGATATGTTCAATACAAAGGGGCATATGCTTCAGGAAATTACAGTTTCCCTTGGCGGACGTGTTGCAGAAGAAGAGATTTTTGATGATATCACAACGGGAGCTTCCCAGGATATCAAGCAGGCAACAGCAATTGCAAAATCAATGATCACGAAGTTCGGTATGTCTGAAAGACTGGGACTGATCAATTATGATAATGACAGCGATGAAGTATTCATTGGACGTGATTTCGGTCATACATCAAGAGGGTATGGCGAAAAAGTGGCCGGAACGATTGATGAAGAAGTGAAACGTATTATTGATGAGTGTTATTTGAAAGCGCGTACACTTATTCAGGAGTATCATCCGGTACTCGAGAAGTGTGCACAACTGCTTCTTGAGAAGGAAAAGATAACAAGAAGTGAATTCGAAGCACTGTTTGCAGACAGTGAGGTTGAAGGATAGTAGTCATTATATGTATTTAGAATAAGATACCCTCTGCCGGCGGGCAATCCCGTGTTGGCCGGGGGTATTTTGGTTCTATTTTAGAATAGTTTTAAGAATTGAGTTAAAGGAGGCTAAACAGGTGAATAGAGAAGCACTGTTTTGTGACGGTACAGGTGATTATGTCTGTCCGGCAGAGCCTGAGATAAATGAAAAAGTAGTGTTGCGATTTCGTACGGCACACAATGATGTTGACGAAGTGAAACTTCACATCGGAGAACAGGAGTATCCTATGTGGAAGACACGTACGAACGGTGAATTTGACTTTTACGAGATTGAGTATCAGCTTGGTGAGGATATCTTAAGATATTGTTTTGAAATCAAGCAGGGAGCAGAAATCTGTTTTTATAGTAGGTATGGAATAACAGGGAAAAAAGAAAACTATTATGATTTTATTATTTCGCCGGGATTTAAGACACCCGAGTGGGCGAAAGGTGCTGTGATGTACCAGATCTTCGTTGATCGTTTTTGTAATGGAGATCCGACAAATGATGTAGAGGATAATGAATATATTTATATTGGGGCACCGAGCCGCAAGGTGAAGGACTGGAATCAGGCACCGGAAGCAATGGATATCCGTAATTTTTACGGCGGGGATTTACAGGGTGTTTTAGATAAGCTGGATTATCTGCAGGATCTTGGAGTTGAAGTTATTTACTTTAACCCATTGTTTGTTTCTCCGTCGAATCATAAGTATGATATTCAGGATTATGATTACATAGATCCGCATTATGGAAAGATTGTTGTGGATGACGGAGAAGTACTTCCGGCAGGTGCAAAGGATAATATCCATGCGACAAAGTATCAGCAACGCACAGGAGATATCCGCAATCTTGAGGCAAGTAATCAGTTGTTTATCAAACTGGTAGAAGAGATGCATAAGCGTGGAATGCGTGTAATTCTGGATGGTGTATTCAATCATTGTGGCTCTTTTAACAAATGGATGGACAGAGAACGTATCTATGAGCCGCAGCCGGACTATCCGAAGGGAGCATATGTAAGTAAAGAAAGTCCATATAACAGCTTTTTCCTGTTCCATGATGCGAGAAACGAGCTCTGGCCTTACAACGGAACATATGATGGCTGGTGGGGACATGATACACTGCCAAAGCTCGATTATGAGGATTCACCACAGCTTGAGCAGTACATTATGGATATCGGAAGAAAATGGGTATCACCGCCGTATAACGTAGACGGATGGCGTCTTGATGTTGCGGCGGACCTTGGATTCAGTAATGAATACAACCATATCTTCTGGAAGCGATTCCGAAAGGAAGTTAAGGATGCGAATCCGGATGCAATTATATTAGCAGAGCATTATGGAGATCCGCAGGACTGGCTCCAGGGAGATGAGTGGGACAGCGTTATGAATTATGACGCATTTATGGAACCGCTGACTGGTTTTTGACTGGTATGGAGAAGCATAGTGATGAATATCGTCAGGATCTGTGTGGAAATGCTGATAACTTTGTCGGAGCGATGCGTCATTTTATGGCAAGTATGCTGACACCATCTCTTCAGGTGGCAATGAATGAACTTTCAAACCATGACCATTCTCGTTTCCTGACACGTACGAACCACAAGGCAGGACGTGTGGCACAGCTTGGAACAGAAGCAGCCGAAAAGGATGTGAATAAGGCAATCTTACGAGAAGCGGTTATTATGCAGATGACCTGGATTGGTGCGCCGACGATTTATTATGGTGATGAGGCAGGACTTTGTGGATTCACCGATCCGGATAACCGGAGAACTTTCCCATGGGGGAACGAAGACAAAGAACTTCAGGCATTCCACAAAGAAGTGATCCGTATCCACAAGGAAGAGAAGCCATTGAAAAAGGGTTCTATTAAGCTATTGGCTTCGGATGAAAATCTGCTGGCCTATGGAAGATTTGAAGCGGATGAACAGATTGTCGTTGTTGTGAATAACAGTGATGAACTTCGTACAGTGACCGTACCGGTATGGTATGCGGGTGTAGAGATGGAAGGACGGATGAAACGACTGATCTACTCTTATGAAAACGGTTATACGACAGAATATGACGAGTATATCGTACAAGATGGAGAGATTGTCCTGAATATGGGATCTCATTCAGCAATCGTATTAAGCCGGCAGAAGCATTGCGACTGATGCCGTAAGAAATGAAACGGTATCTTGCAGATAAAGAAAGAGCATTATACGAGAATAGTAAAACCAGGGGATGAGCAGTTTTAACATCTGTTCATCCCCTGGTTGTTACTATTATTATTTTGTAAGAACTTCTGCACCATTTTCAGTGATGAGGACCATGTACTCAATCTGAGCAGAAAGACCATCATCCATTGTATAAACAGTCCAGTCATTGTCCTCGTCTACGAAGAAGTCAGGACTACCTTCGTTGATCATAGGTTCGATTGTGAACATCATACCTGGAACGAGAAGCATCTCACTTCCCTTTGGTGTCACATAGCTGACAAAAGGATCCTCATGGAATTCCAGTCCGACTCCATGTCCACCGATATCTTCTACGACAGAGTATCCATTTGCACGGGCATGTGTATTGATCGCATCTGCGATATCACCTAAATGTCCCCAAGGCTTCGCAGCCTCAAGTCCAAGCTTCACACACTCTTCTGTGACGCGGACGATGCGCTCTGCACGTTCCGATACTTTTCCCATCTTGAACATACGGGATGCATCAGAAAAATATCCGTCAAGAATAGTGGATACATCAACATTGATGATATCTCCCTCTTCCAGAATGATATTCTCATCCGGGATACCATGGCAGATCTCGTTGTTAATAGAAGTACACACGCTCTTTGGGAATCCCTGATAATTAAGCGGAGCCGGGATACCACCGTGTTCTTTTGTAAAACGATATACGATGTCATCAATCTCCTGCGTGCTCATTCCAATGTGGATCTGTCTTGCTACTTCATCCAGGATCGCTGTATTAAGCTCAGCACTTTTTCTGATCTTTTCAATCTGGAATGGAGTTTTTAAAATCTTACGTGTCGGAACAATCTCACCACGTTCAGCATGCATCATTATCTTTTCTTCGATCGGCATATGGCACTTTTTATATTTTTTGCCACTTCCGCACCAGCACAATTCATTTCTTTCCATGATATTACCTCTTCTAAAAATCACTTATTTTCACTGTTTCTACTTATTTTATCACATAATTCGACAAAAAGATACATGTTATGCTTGCCGAGAACGTAAAAATATAGTACGATTAAGATTCAGATAGGAGTGATAATGCATATGTGGTATTGGGCGATTATGGTACTGCTGATTTTAGGAAGTATCGCACTTCTTTGCAGTACATTTATAAGTGTAAAAAAGAATAAGGCACAGGACGCAGAGCGGAGAAAGCAATCCAAGAAAGGAAAGCGTTACAAGGCAGATCAGGGATATGATCCAGAAGAGGAAGAGGATCAGCCGCAGGGAAAGAAGAGACGCAGTTCAGGGGAGAACAGTTCTGTGGATTCAGCGAAGCGTTCTTCTAAAAAGAGAAGACAGTGGAAGATTATCCTGGAAGATCTGGATACATGGCAGAAATATAGCTTTATATTCTATGATGAAGTGGGAATCGGAAGAGCGAAGAGAAATGACAATTATGAGAAGTATCTGCCATTGCATGAGGATGGAAGGGTATCCAAGCAGCATTGTGTGATCATACAGAGAGGTGACTGTTTGTATCTGATGGATGATGGTTCCAAGAATGGAACATACCTGAACGGAATCCTGGTAGATCGTCCGACAGAGGTTCAGAGAGAAGATGTGATCGGCGTTGGGGAGACCAGACTGGAGATTCTCAGAATCTTAAGAGAAAGTGAATAATGAAATTACAGGCAAGGAAGTCCGGCGGAAAAGTCAGGACTTCTTTTTCTTTAGATCGTAAAATGAAGAATCTGTGTGAAAGTAACAGTTGAGTAAGGAAGATCATATAGTAGTTATATATATAGCCGCCGGATTTATAAACTGCAATCAACAGGAATGCGGACAGCAGGGACGGCACAACTTATTGTCAGTGGGAGTGAGCAACATGTACCAGAAATTGCCTTATTATATGGCCTATCCGATACAGACAGAATATGATGAGAGAGCGGAAAGGACAGACCTGGAGTATATGAAAAGCCTGTATCCGGATCTTCCAAAGAGAATACTGCCTTATGTCGAAGAGGAATGTGATAGGATGGAATACACGGGGAGTGTGATATTTGATGATTATCCGGATAAATTGCAGTTACGCATCATGTGCAGCAGAATTTGCGAAAATGTAAAAAAACAGGAGAAAATGTTTGCTGGGGAAGAGCGGATGTTAAGAGATCTGGCGGAAGTCCTGTTATATCAGGAAATCTACCGAGCAGGGGCGAACAGAGAAAAAGGAAACAAAAAATTTACAGTTATTGTTCATTGCCAGGAAAATCTATGATATAATCATTCAGATTACAACAAAAGAAACGGATTCAGAAGAAGGGAACAGATACAGATGAAAAGTAATCTTATATTTATCGGTATGCCGGCTGTCGGAAAAAGTACAGTTGGTATTGTAGTAGCAAAAAGACTTGGAAAAGGTTTCATAGATTCAGATCTTCTGATTCAGGAACAAGAAGGAAAACTTCTGCGTGAAATCATAGCAGAAGTCGGTGATGATGGGTTTTTAAAAATCGAAAATCAGGTAAATCGTGATATAAAAGCAGAAAATGCGGTTATTTCTCCGGGCGGAAGTGTTGTCTATTGCGAGGAAGCAATGAAACATTTCAAAGAAATCGGAATTGTTGTATATCTTCATGCTTCTTATCAGACAATAAAGAAGAGAATCAGAAATCCTCAAAAAAGAGGAGTTGTTTTGAAGGACGGTCAGACATTAAAAGACCTGTATGACGAGCGAAAAGTCCTTTTTGAGAAGTATGCAGATGTGACAATCAGTGAAGAGGGCTGTCAGATTGAAGAAACAATAGAAAATGTACTTGATACTATTGAGAATTACTCTCAAAATAAAGCGTGAATATTATCGTCATAGAAAAAGGGGATTCCACAATGAAAGATTTTGTGTTATAGTTATGTATGGATTATATTGTAATTAAGATAGATAGTTCTTTTCGTATAGATAAAGACACAAGAATAAATCGTTACTGAACACAGAATCTGTGGGAAGTAATACAGAATCGGACAATTGAGGTGCAAAATGGAGCAATATATTATTAAGGGTGGTAATCCGCTGGTTGGGGAAGTTGAAATCGGCGGAGCTAAGAATGCGGCACTTGGAATTCTTGCAGCTGCAATCATGGCAGATGAACCGGTTTTGATTGAGAATCTTCCGGATGTGAATGACATTAATGTCATGCTGGAGGCAATCGAGGGAATCGGTGCAATGGTACAGAGAATTGACAGACATACAGTAAAGATCAATGGAAATACAATTGGAGATTTCAGTATTGATTATGACTATATTAAGAAGATCAGAGCGTCTTATTATTTGTTAGGTGCACTTCTTGGAAAATACAAGAGAGCAGAAGTAGCACTTCCGGGAGGATGCAATATCGGAAGCAGACCGATCGATCAGCATCTGAAAGGATTCCGTGCACTTGGAGCAGATGTAGACATTGAGTATGGTAAGATTGTTGCAGAGGCGGAAGAGCTGAAGGGAACACATCTTTATTTCGATGTTGTGACTGTAGGTGCAACGATCAACGTAATGATGGCAGCAGCTATGGCTGACGGTCTTACGATCATGGAGAACGTAGCGAAAGAGCCACATGTTGTAGATGTAGCGAACTTCCTGAACAGCATGGGAGCAAATATCCGTGGTGCAGGAACAGACGTGATCAAGATCCGTGGAGTGAAGTCCCTGCATAAGGCAGAGTACTCCATCATTCCGGATCAGATCGAAGCAGGAACATTTATGTTTGCCGCTGCAGCAACACGCGGAGATGTGACAGTGCTCAATGTGATTCCGAAGCATTTAGATGCAACGATCTCCAAGCTGGTAGATATCGGATGTGAAGTGGAAGAATTTGACGATGCAGTCCGCGTAGTGGCTAAGGGACGCCTAACAAGTACACAGGTGAAGACATTACCATATCCGGGATATCCGACAGATATGCAGCCACAGATCGGGGTTGTGCTTGCACTTGCGAAGGGAACAAGTACGATCACAGAAAGTATCTTCGAGAATCGTTTTAAATATTTAGATGAGCTGGCACGTATGGGTGCGAATATCAAAGTTGAAGGTAATTCAGCAACGATCGAGGGTGTTGAGAAATTTACGGCAGCAAGAGTCAGCGCGCCGGATCTTCGTGCAGGAGCTGCGCTTTGCATCGCAGGACTTGCAACAGAAGGAATTACGATCGTAGATGATATTGTTTATATCCAGAGAGGATACGAACGCTTTGAAGAGAAACTCAGAAGTCTGGGTGGAATCATTGAGAAAGTGTCCAGTGAAAAAGAGATTCAGAAATTCAAATTAAAAGTTGGCTAAACCGAGGTTACTGTTTACAACAAGCTGCGGCCGGCAGCGAGCCGATACAGACAGAATCCGAAGAAATATGATGTAAGAACGTATGCAGGTGTCGGAACGAAAGTTCTGATACCTGTTTTCAGTTATGTGTCAGGAACTATGGCGTAATGGATGATCAGGCAGGCCGAATGAAACAGTAGCGGGATATCAATAAGAAAACAGCAGGAGCAACAAACGATGAATGAATTTGAACAGGCAGAAGAACGGAGAAAAAGACAGAGAGAAGAAATCAAACAAAAGAGGATCAGACAGCTCAGACGAAGAATGACGATTTCCGGCTGTATTTTGTTGTGCATAATCATAGCGCTGGCAGCTTTGCAGTCAATGTGGCTAAGAAAAAGAAATTGGCAGCAGAACAGAAAAAACAGCTGGAACAGGAAATTGCACAGATGAATGAATCGCTGAATGATTGCTACAGCACTTTCCTGACGGATAATGGAATGTCAGCGGAAAAATCGGATATTACAGCATTTACGAAATGGCTGGAAAAGAACCATTCTGAAGAGATGGATGATTTATTTCTGGTCTATCAGAAGAATAAAAAGATAACAGCGCAGGATATTTATGATTCCTTTGGAGCAACTTTGCATGTTCTGTCAGATACATACGAAGGAAAATTAAAGGATGAAGCTACCGCTGCGAAGAATCATATCTATGAGAAGAAGGCAGCAGAGAACGGAACCGTGCAGATCACAGCGGCAGGTGACCTCTGTCTGGAGGAAGATGGATATGTTCTCGATTATTATGATACGGTAAATGACTTGTCTAAATGCATTTCCAAGTCAATTCTGGATCAGACAAATGCAGCAGATATTTTCTTCCTGAATCATGAATATTGTATCAGTGACCGTGGAACCCCGCTGGAGGATAAATATTATGTATTCCGTGCAAAACCAGAACGCATGAAGTTGCTGGAACAGATGGGGACAGATATTGTTTCAATTGCGAATAATCACATTTACGATTATGGTGCAGATGCGATGGATGATACGATCGATCTGTTAGATCAGGCGAAGATCACTCATGTTGGAGGCGGAACGAATCTGGATGAGGCAAAGCAGCCGACTTATTATATTATCAATGGAATCAAGATCGGATTTGTGGCAGCTTCCGAGGGAGAACAGTATAAATTTACACCGGAAGCAACAGATTCAACGACAGGTATTCTTACATCCTACGACACAACAGAGTATAATCAGGTGATTGCGGATGCATCAAAGGAATGTGATTATCTGATCGCATATGTTCATTGGGGAACAGAAGATGAGGATATGTATAATTCAACACAGACAGAGCATGGAAAAGAATTCCTGAAGTCGGGAGCAGATATTGTGATCGGAGGTCATCCGCATGTACTTCAGGGAATTGAATATACAGAAGATGGACCTATTGTATACAGTCTGGGCGATTTCTGGTTTAATGATGAGACAAAATACACGGGACTTCTGAATCTTGAGATTACATCAGAAGGATTGAAGCAGATGTCCTTTACACCGTGTGAGCAGAAAGACAGCCAGACACAGTATCTGAATAATGCAGAGTCCCAGAGAGCACTTTTTGATCACTTGCAGGAGATTTCACCGAATATTACGATTGATGATACAGGTGTGATCACTGAGTTGAAAGATATTGATGCAGAATCATAAATATAAAAATTTTATCAACTTCAGGAAACGGTATTGACATAATCGACAAGCTGTTGTATAGTCTGATACGAAACAAAATTAAATAAATGATACTTTCTCTTATTCAGAGCAGTGGAGATACAAAGGATCTAAGAAGCTGCGGCAACCCCTCGTAATAGGAAGGTGCCAACCTGAGCGAGTTATTTCGAACAATAAGAGGATTGTTAAGATAAACTGACAGTCCGCTTGATGCGGGCTGTTTTCATTATTGGCAATGTAAGCAAATGAAGACAGCACAAGCGAGAGAAAGTGAGATATTGCTGTGGGGACAGCAATCGGAAAGGAGAACAGATATGGAAAGAGAAAAGATTTTATTTACATCAGAATCAGTAACTGAGGGACACCCGGATAAGATGTGTGACCAGATTTCAGATGCGATCCTTGATGAACTGATGAGACAGGACCCGATGAGCCGTGTGGCATGTGAGACATGCTGTACAACAGGTCTTGTAATGGTTATGGGAGAGATTACAACACAGGCTTATGTAGATATCCAGAAGATCGTTCGTGACACTGTTCGTGAGATCGGATACACAAGAGGAAAATATGGATTTGATGCTGATACATGTGGCGTGATCACAACACTGGATGAGCAGTCAGCAGATATCGCACTCGGAGTAGATAAAGCACTTGAGGCGAAAGAGAACAAGATGTCAGATGAAGACATCGAGGCGATCGGAGCAGGAGACCAGGGTATGATGTTCGGTTATGCTTCTGATGAGACAGAAGAGTATATGCCTTACCCGGTTGCAATGGCTCATAAGCTTGCACGTCAGCTGACAAAGGTTCGTAAAGACGGAACACTTACTTACCTTCGTCCGGATGGAAAGACACAGGTTACAGTAGAGTACAACGAAGACGGTTCTGTAAAGCGTCTGGATGCAGTTGTTCTTTCTACACAGCATGACCCGGATGTGACTCAGGAGCAGATTCATGAGGATATTAAGAAATATGTATTCGATGAGATCATTCCGGCAGAACTCGTAGACGAAGAGACAAAGTTCTTCGTAAACCCGACAGGACGTTTCGTGATCGGTGGACCACACGGAGACAGCGGACTGACAGGACGTAAGATCATCGTTGATACTTACGGCGGAATGGCTCGTCACGGTGGCGGTGCTTTCTCCGGAAAGGACTGTACAAAGGTAGACCGTTCTGCAGCTTATGCAGCACGTTATGCAGCAAAGAATGTTATAGCAGCAGGACTTGCTAAGAAATGTGAGATTCAGCTTTCTTATGCAATCGGTGTTGCACAGCCGACATCTATCGCAGTTGATACATTCGGAACAGGAAAACTTCTGATACAAAACTGGTTGAGATCCTTCGTGAGAACTTTGATTTCCGTCCGGCAGGAATCATCAAGATGCTGGATCTGAGAAGACCGATCTACAAACAGACAGCAGCTTACGGACATTTTGGACGCAACGACCTGGATCTTCCATGGGAGAAGCTGGACAAGGTTGACGATTTAAAGAAATATCTGTAAGATAGAAATATCTGATACAAGCACCGAGAGGTGCCTGACACCCGTCATAAAGTGTCAGGCACCTTTTTCAATACGGAAAGGAGATGCTTCTATGAAATTACGTACCAAACTGATTATTGCTTTTGTAGTCGTTATGATCTTTCCTGTAACATTTGCACTGATCGCAATGCATGCATTTGTTCCGGGAAGAGGGGCAGAGATACAGCAGCTGTATCTGATCGCAGTTGTCCTTACGACAGCATTTTTAATCTTGTGGATCTACAGATCGGTATCGGTCCCGCTGGAGAAACTTCAGAGAGCTGCACGCAATATCAAAGAGGGTAATCTTGACTTTGAGATCAAGGCAGAATCAAATGACGAGATCGGACAACTCTGTCAGGACTTTGAAGAGATGCGTCTCAGACTGAAAGCACAGGCGGAAGAGAAGGTCGCATTTGACAGAGAGAATAAGGAGCTCATCAGTAACATTTCACATGACCTGAAGACTCCGATCACAGCGATCAAAGGTTATGTGGAAGGAATCATGGATGGGGTAGCAGATACGCCGGAAAAGATGGACAGATACATCAGAACCATTTATAATAAAGCTAATGAGATGAATCTTCTGATCAATGAACTGACACTTTATTCAAAGATCGATACGAATCGAATTCCGTATAATTTCACAACGATTTCTGCGAAGGGATATTTCGCAGATTGTGCGGAAGATTTAAGTGTGGAACTGGAATCAAAGGGAGCTGAATTTATCTATAGGAACTTTATGGAAGAGGATAGTAAGGTGATCGTAGATCCGGAGCAGCTTCGAAGAGTCATCAATAACATCGTATCAAATTCTATCAAATATACAGATAAGCCGAAGGTGAAGATTACGATGGATGTAAAGGACGTGGGAGACTTTATTCAGGTAGAACTGGGAGATAACGGAAAGGGCATTGCGGCAAAGGATCTGCCGAATATCTTTGACCGTTTCTACCGGACAGATGCTTCAAGGAATTCTTCCAAGGGAGGAAGCGGCATCGGTCTTTCTATCGTGAAGAAGATTGTGGAAGAGCACGGAGGAAAGATCTGGGCAACCAGCGAAGAGGGCGTTGGAACCACGATGTATTTTGTAATAAGAAAATATCAGGAGGTACCCGTAGAAGATGAGTAAACGTATTTTAATCGTAGAAGACGAGGAAAGCATTGCAGATCTTGAGAAAGACTATCTGGAGCTGAGTGGCTTTGAAGTCGAGGTTGCGAATGATGGAGAGATAGGACTTAAGAAAGGACTCGAAGGAGAATTTGATCTGATCATTCTGGATCTGATGCTTCCGGGAGTAGATGGATTTGAGATCTGTCGTCAGATCCGCAGCCAGAAGAATACACCGATCATTATGGTTTCAGCGAAGAAAGATGATATTGATAAGATCCGTGGGCTTGGACTTGGCGCAGATGATTATATGACAAAACCGTTCAGTCCAAGTGAACTTGTAGCGCGTGTGAAAGCCCATCTTGCAAGATATGAGAGACTGATCGGAAGTAATGTAGAGCAGAATGAAGTGATCGAGATCCGTGGATTGAAGATTGACAAGACAGCACGTCGTGTCTGGGTGAATGGAGAAGAGAAGTCTTTCACAACGAAAGAATTTGACCTTTTAACTTTCCTTGCAGGACATCCGAATCATGTGTACAGCAAGGAAGAGCTTTTCCGTGAGATCTGGGATATGGAGTCAATCGGAGACATTGCCACTGTCACAGTACATATTAAGAAGATCCGTGAGAAGATTGAGTATGATACTTCACATCCACAGTATATTGAGACAATCTGGGGTGTGGGATACAGATTTAAAGTATAAGAAGAAAGAGAGGACTCTGCCAGTGAATGGTGGAGTTCTTTTTTGTGGAAACAATAAGAATGTCAACTCAAACAAAAGAATGGGTTGACATTCTAAAAAGACATGGATATACTATTTTCATATGTTGTAAATAAGATCAACAGAATAATAATGCAGAAGATGCGTTGCTGGTCGCACATCGTGTGAACAGTAACGCGTTGGAGATATTGTTATACTTATAGAATCAGAAGAAAGGGAAATATACCATGTCAAACAGATCAATCATACATTACTGAAAAACTGGGATGAAGAATGTCCGCTTACAAGAGAGGAAGCAGTTGAAGTGCTGAATCTTCCAGAGGAGGAGATGGACAGTCTGATGGAGTGTGCTTATGCACTTCGTACAAAATACAAAGGGAAGAAAGTAAGCGTTCAGCTTCTGACAAATGTTCGTAGTGGAAACTGTACACAGAACTGTGCTTACTGTGCACAGTCCAAGGATTCTCAGGCAGAGATTGAGAAGTATAAGAGAGTATCAGATGAAAAGCTTTATGGTGATAATGATCTGGTAGATGAGAAACATCTTGCAAGACATTGTATCGGATTAAGTGGAATCGGATTCTCAGATGAGGAGATTGAAGATCTTGCAGACCGTATCCGCGAGATGAAGAAGAAAGATACACAGATCTGCTGCTCCATCGGCTTCCTGACAGAGAAGCAGGCAAGAATCCTGAAAGATGCCGGATTGGACCGTATCAATCATAACCTGAACAGCAGCCGTTCTTTCTATCCGGAGATCTGTACAACACATACTTATGATCAGCGTGTGAATAATATCAAGATGCTTCAGAGTCTTGGATTCGAGATCTGTAGTGGAGGAATTGTTGGAATGGGTGAGAGTAAGGAAGATATCGTTGATATGCTGATGGATCTCCGTGAGATCAATCCGGAATCGGTTCCGATCAATTTCCTTCTTCCGATTCCGGGAACAAAACTGGCAGACCGTGATATCTCTGAACTGACACCGGATTACTGTATGAAGGTTCTTTGCCTGGCAAGATTAATGGTTCCGAAGTCTGATATCCGCTGTGCGGCAGGAAGAGAAGTTTACTTCAAGGGATTGGAACCGGAACTTTTCAAAGTTGTTGATTCTATCTTTGCATCAGGTTATCTGACAGCCGGAGGCAGGGAATCGATGACACAATGAAAATGATAAAAGATGCGGGATTCGATGGAGAAATCGAGTCTACGGATCACTAAAAATGATTCAAACTATATAATAATTTTAAATAAACCGCCAAACGAAGGATACGCTGTTCTGAGGATGAATCAGAGTGGCGTATCTTTCGTTTTATCAGCTTTTACTTGCAGATGATTAAAGGGAGTGGTAACATGGTGTTTAATAATTGTCATGTGAGAGCGAGGAAAGATAGGCATGTATGGATTTTATATAGATGAAGACAGGAGAAAAGCACGAAGAGCAAAATGGAATACAGTGAGGGATCATTATCAATCGGATTCTTTGGCGTGATTCTGCTTGGCAGTCTGCTCTTATGGCTTCCATTTTCA
>ENA-OQIO01000734-OQIO01000734.1-human-gut-metagenome-genome-assembly--contig:-NODE-734-length-16921-cov-1.981124_pt1 | contig 16921 bp, 20 predicted proteins | sample MGYA00242573_ERZ504737 | MGnify/ENA primary metagenome ERZ504737 (study PRJEB26092, sample SAMD00036203) | human gut metagenome | host: Homo sapiens | study: EMG produced TPA metagenomics assembly of...
CGTGTATTCCATGCAGACGGTCATGCGGTTTTCAAGGTTCGTTGCTGATTTTGCAATAAAAAATCGCCACACAACAACCTGAACCTGACCATCCCTTCTGGGATGGCCTTGGTTCGGGTTCGTTATGTAGCGATAAGAAAGTTAAAAACTTGCTCCGGCTCCTTCGGGAGCCGAGCTGGAACTCTAAGTAAATATGTTATATTAAATTGTTGGGATAGATTACCACAAAAATCGAGCCGTGTCAACAAAAAGTTTTGAAAACACGCCACTTTCGGCAGTGTGCAAGAAAACACGCTGAAAACTTTGGCAAAAAGATAGAGAACAAGGCAGCCTATCCTGTTTGATATGGTGTTGTGAACTCGAAAATCATCTAGGTTATGAAATAACCGCCAGTTTCAAGTCAAAGTTGAAAGCTGACGGTCTGGTTTACAAAATGGCTTTGAAATTTGGAAAGCCCCCTAGGAGTCTCCGTAGCGTAAGCCAACAATTCGTCAGCATATAAACGGCATTTCGTTTTGCGGAATGTTTATTGGGAACACCTAAACCCGTAAACCGCATCCGTTAGATGAAGCCTGCACTAGCATACTGTCGCATAACTGTCGCTTGCGATTATGTAGAAGTCAGTATTGGTTTTTCTATATTATTAGCTTTTCAGTCCATTCCGTTTTTTTCATCGGTAAACCGCAACTTCCAAATCATAGCGTTAATGTTGATTTTCTGGCTCTTATGGGTTAAAATGAACTTAATTAGCAAATGGTCAAATCCATCCACTGAAAAAGAGGTGACTTTCATTGAGTTTTGAAGCAGATGACAAACACGTCTACGACCTTTTCACCAAGCGTTGTTATGGAACGCCCCGAAACCAGCGACAGTATGTATGGAACAAAAGAAACTGGCAAGAGTTATTTGATGATGTCTTGCTCGTTGCTACCGGAAAAGAAGCAACCCACTTCATCGGAAGTATCGTTCTTTACAAAGAGAACGACCGCAAAAACGGCATCTCATATTTTACAATTGTAGATGGTCAACAACGAATTATTTCCCTAACAATTTTTCTTGCAAGTGTAGCCTTTTGCCTTCATTGCTATGAATTTGACGACGAATTTCGAGGAACAAAGCAGTATTTGTTCACTCGTGACGATTTAAATCAGGAAGCCATGGTCATCAAGTCTGAGCAATATATTGCACTAGAGCGAATTATTACCGGGCTCTTTTCAATTTCTCCAAATATGGCAAAGTGTTTTGAAACCGCAGCACTTGTAAAGCAGTTTTCTCAAAACAACAAGAATCTCGCAGCTGCCTTTGTGTTTTTCATAAACAGCATCTATAAACATATTGAAGAATCTACTCTTTCCCCAATTCAAGTCCTACTCAATTTACGAACCGCCATAACGGACAATCTGCTATATGTTGATATTACCGCATCTTCCGAGGAAGATGCGTACACGATTTTTGAGATTTTAAACGCTCGCGGCTCAGCATTGGAAGGGCATGAACTATTAAAGAACTTTATTCTAAGAGGCATTAGACCCGATGGAGATGTCGACACTGCGAAAACCACTTGGTCGGAGATCGAATCGCTTTTAGGTAACAACATCGAACGCTTTGTAAAACATTATGCAACCCACAAATATAGAACCTCTGTTCAGGAAGGTATCAGCGATTATAAACTCATTCGTGATTCCAACAAAGGCATTCCAACTGTTCCGCTTCTTGACGATATTTATCAGAAGTCCATCTACTACAACCGCCTTCTTTCTCCTTCTCAATCTGAGGAATCTGCAAACTGTTCGAATGTTGAATTTAAAGTATATGCTTTTTTCAAAAAGCATCGGCAAGAACAAATTCGTCCTATCCTTTTAAGTCTAATTCATCAATATGAACTCGGTCACCTCAGCCAAGAGAAGTACGAGGAGACCCTTCTGTTTCTCTATGATTTTTTCATCTGCTATACCATTATTGGGCAAGAAAATTCGAACAAAATAACAAATGCGATTTACAAAAATTCCAGTATTCTCGAAAACCATTACTCCGACTCCGCATTGGAATGCTTTATCTCAGAGTTAAAGAATAAACTTCCCAGCAAAGAAGTCTTTCTCAAAGCATTCTCCAATTTAGGGTGGTCACATCACGCTGGGTATTACGACGATGACCGAAACAAGGAACGTGTGCAAGTTGTTTTGGAAGTCCTTGAACGATACAAATGTGCCAGTAAGCAGTGTGCTGCCTTCACGATCGAACATATCTTGGATGATACAAATTCCCCTGAAAATGGCATTATTGGAATTTGATTCCTCTTGAAGACAGCCTAAATTCACGGTGCAATGGAAAAGATTTCGCCAGCAAACTTAAAATTTATGAAACATCAATGTTTTATACCGCACGGAATATCGCTCAGCGATATGCTGGAAAGTCCACGATTGATATAAATGAGCGGACGAATATCATGGCAATGGACTTCTACAATCGTATCTTGAAATCCAGTATCTGCTCGGTTCAAAAAAACACCAATGATACAAAGATGCGCAAGCAAGGGATCGAAACCAAGTCCACCATCAAAAAAACCATTGGAAACATGATGAAAAAAGCCAATCATTCCATACCTGAAAACGATTTGCCGGACGTTCAACAGCTTTCATTTTTGTAACAGGCATAGCACAAAAAGGCGGCCATCTGCACCCATGCAGACAGCCGCCTTTGGTTTTATGCTGTATTCTATTTGTCAGTCTCTGAAAATCTTATCCAGTTCCCTTTCCATGGTGCCCGCCTTGGCAAATTCCAGCGTATCCGCCTGACGGATATGGTGGGCGGTGATGCGTGATCCTTTGCAAAGCCCAGAATGTAGCTGATGGCAATGCGGTAGATAATCTCGGTGGGCGCAAGCCCATAGACCTGTTTGGCAAAGATATGTTCCAGCCGGGCGTTATCGTCCGGGAAGGTTTGCCGCATCTTCTCGCTGCGGTAAAGGCGCTTGACGATTTCCGTAATGTACAGGCCGGACTTCATGTAGGGGTCCAGGAAGGTCTTGCCGGGGTCATCGAAGCAGCCGGGGTTTTCCTGTTCCAGCAGGTCCACCATCTTTTTCACCACCCACTTGGGGGTAAAGATCTGGTTGGTTTTCTGGGGCGGGATGTAATCGAAGATATCCTCGGTGCGGCTCTCGTCAAAGTAATCCGCCAGCTTGACCTTCAGGTTCAAAAACTCCTTCACCGAATCGTCAAACACCACCGGATCGAACAGGTGGCCTGCAAAGTGCTCCTCCTGTCCGGTGGCTTGGTCGATGTACGGCCCACCGTCCCGCAAAAAGCGGAACTGTTCCAACGTGATGCTGGTGACCTCCTGAAAAACTTTGTCCGGGATGATCTGGTCAAAGTTTGCCAGTGTCACGGTCTCGTCGCCGTAGGCATGAGGAAGGACGGGATGGTGCGGGAGAAGCCCCGCAGATGGTCACGGACGGTGTCTTCGTAGCCCTTTTTCTCCTGCTCCTTCTGGTTGGTCTCCACAGTGCGCACGATGGTCTGCTGCATCTCCTGCGCCGTCTGCTGGATGGTGGATTGCAGCGTCTCCATCAGGGCGGCGGTGCTCTGCTGTTGCTTTGCGTCAAACTCCCGGTTCACCTGCTGGCGCTGCTGGGCGGTAGTGCAGCTTTGCAGCTGCTGGGTGCGCTGGGTCTCCAGCTGACTCTGGTCGATGCGGTAGTTGTCCACCACCTTGTTCACCGCCACGTCCATTTTGGTCTTGGCGGTGCTCTCAAACCGCTTCTGGTCGGACAGCTTCAGGTCCCGACCATACTCCTGCTTTGCCTGCTCCACCATAGGAGTGATGATCTCCTTGGTGATGCTCTTTTTCAGGGGTTCCAGATGTTCTTCTTTGGCAGGAGCCGGGGCATCGGTCAGGTCTTGCAGGGCGGTGTCCAGTGCGGGGGTGCTTTCGTAGATCTTCGCCCCGAACACATCCGCTGCCTTGCCGATGACGTAGCCCTCGTCCAAATCCACCTCGCCCTTGTCGTTCAGGGAGAGGTCTGCGCCGGTCTCCGGGGTGATCTGGATGGCTTTGCCTTTGCCTCGCTGATGGGCTGGAAGTTTTGCAGAATGTCCAGCACCTCCTGCGGCGCACTGAACACGTTGGAAATGTTCTGGAACAGGAAATTGCTCTGGAAGCCCATCCGCACCACTTCTTTAGACTTGATCTTCCGGGGGATGCTGAGGACTTTTTCTGCATCCAGCGGGATCATCTCCCCTTCCTCGTCCTCGCCGATGACCGGGAAGAAGTTGAGCAGATTCTGGATGTGTGCCTTGCGCTCCTCGGTGTCGCCCTTGCCGCTGGCGGTGTCCTGTGAAAGGTCGTTGGCGAACTGCTCATAGATCAGCAGGGTGCGTGCAGGGTCAAAATCGAACACATAGGCGTTCTCTTTGCGGCGGAAGGTGCCGTTTTCGTGGAAAAGGCAGGGGTTCTGGGCACGGAACGCCGCCTGCATATACAGTGCCGGGCTTTTCAGGTTGGAGAGCATCAGCACCGCCGACCACTCCGGATGGTGACACCGGTGGTCAGCTGCCCCACCGACAGGGTAATGGTCTTTTCGTGGTGGGCGATGGCGGCTTTTACCCGGTCAAAGCTCTTCTGGTTCTCGTCCGTGTCGTCCAGCTTGCCGTCACCGGCGGCAAGGATCACCTCATAGTCCCGGAACACCGGGTGCGCCTGCAGCTTTTTTGCCAGCGCTCTGGCACTGTCCACCCGGTTCAGCAGCCAGAAAGTGTGCTTCAGTTCGGCACGCAGTTCCGGGGTGGAAAACGGAAATTTGTTCTGGGTGGTCATGGCATCCAGAAAGCGGTCCACCTCAGCTTCGTGCTCAAAGCTGCCATTGGGCTTCACCTTGAAGAACTCGTTCAGGTCAAAGGCAAATTCCTGCGTTTCGCCGTCGATCTCCACGCCCTGCCGGATCTCGTCTCGGATGATCTCGGACATCTGGTAGGTGTAGAGGTTGAGCATGGGGAGGTTTGCGTAGGGGTTCTGCTGCCCCGGTGCGCCCTGCCAGTTCCGCTTGGCGGCCTGCTCGTCGGCGTAGGTCCAGTTGAAGATGGCATCCCCGGCAAACTTGTCGTTCGCCAGCGCCTTGAAGGGCGTGCCGGACAGGTGCAGCGTGAACTTGCGGCGGATGCGGTCAAAGGCAAGGTCGGTCTTGTAGGTGTCCACGCCCTCGTGGGCTTCGTCGATGACCAGCACATCCCAGTTCAGCTCGGTCAGGTGGCGCAGCTTGTCGTACTCGCCGCCGAAATACTTGGAGCCTTTCATGTCCTGCAGGCTGACGAACTCGATTCGCTTATACAGTTCCTCGCCCTGCGCGGCGGCATCCAGATAGCCCTGCTCGTCCAGCACATGGGGCTGCCCGGCAAGGGCATCCACATGGCTGACAAACAGATAGCCGGACTCCCTGCCCAGAAAGCGCACATAGTCGCTGTACCAGCTGTTGGCGATAGCGGGGCGGTTGGTGACGATGAGCACCGTCTGTGCATCGACCTGCTTGCAGAAGTCGTAGACGGAAAGGGTCTTGCCAAAGCGGGGCTTGGCGTTCCAGAGGTATTCCCCGCCGGGGTGGCTCTGGTAATATATTTTGGTGTCGTGGACAGCCCTTGCCTGTTCTTCCCGCAGGGTGTAGGCGATGGCGGCATCCAGCTGCACCCTGCCCCGGTTCATGCGGAAATCCTGAAAATACCGCCGGGACTGCTGCCCATCCAGATGAAACCACTCGTTTTTGCGGTCGTTCTCCACGTTCAGCTTGCGGAGGTAGGCGTGGAAATCGTGGTCGGTGAACACCTCGCCGCTGCCGTCATCGTAGACGGCATTGCCCCGCCACTCCTCGTGGAACAGCACATCGGCGGTGTGGGTCTGCTGTTTCAGGCGTTTGTCCACCGACTGCTCGGTGTAGCCGATCTTCGTCCAGCCGTTGTGCCGGGCAATTTCCGGGGTGGTATAGGCGTAGATCATGGGCACCACCTGCCGGGCAGTGCGCAGGGTTATGCCAGCCATTATGCCATCTCCTTTACATGGGTCTCGATAAATTCGATCTCGTCCGCAGTCAGGTCATACTTGCGGTAAAGCTGCCGGTCAATCTCCGCCACCGACTTGCTCCAATCAATGTCGGAATGGGCGGTAAAATCTTGAAGGGGAACGTATTTCCATTTTGTTGGCGTGATATCTTGCGTCACCTTCAAAACACCAAGCATTGTTCTTGCAAATTTAGTTTTTATGTATTTCAAGCAGTTTTCTGCTTCATTGCGTGTTTCAAACTTTCCAATTCCCAGAAATGTTTCTGTTGAACCAACCCATGGTTCAACAATTTCTGCCTTGCCAATAATTCTTGCCGGGATTGGTTTTCCGATATGCCTGATGCGCCATCTGCTTTAGAAATTAAAAGTTTGTACTTGTCAAGATTTGATACTTTATTGACATATTCTTTTCGGATATATTTAAGCGTTCGATTGCTTCTATCTCGCCCAAAAATTCGAATGTATTCATGACCATCATTTGGTTTTTCATCATAAAAAATCATTGAAAGTCTATCAAACACATTAGACTTCAAATCGTATGCGTGTCCCTTACTCATCAACGAAGCCGCATCAGGATAATCATCATGCATTTTCTGTGTGAAGTGGTATGCAAAGCTTGTAACTACAATATCAGCAAAAGAAGAGAATTTCCCATTATCACGAACTTTTTCTAAAATAGAGTTCAATTCCACAAACGGTGTAAACGTTCCAATTACTCCAAAATCCTTCTTTTTATCCCAGTATGAAATTGCAACACCTCCTTCAATAGGGGCTGACAAATTAGGAAAAATCACGTCACTATTAGATTCATACGACAAAATCTTAAAATGCGGATTATTTAACATCTTCTCATTCCAAGCTTTAGGCGTAGACCCCGCATTAAACAAGAACCGTGCAGGATGAATCATTTCGACTTTATCTGCCACTTCATGTGATGCATCAAGAAATTTATCATATACCGAATTTGCTCCTGAAGAATTTCCGTTATACATTTCCTGATACGGCGGGTTTCCGATGACATAATCAAACTTCATGCTGGTACTCCCTTCCTGAATGGTTTCAAAGTTCTGGGTCGTTCCATGCTGCCCTTGCGCCAGTTTTTCACTTTACAGGATACCGTGGGCGGCTGCGGCTCTGCCGCCCCGAACATGGAAAAGAGGTCGAGCTGTTCTGTCTCCGGCTGGGGCTTGCCGCCGGGCACAGACAGGTGCAAGCCGTCCATTTGCCACAGGTTCCAGCTGATGATGGTGGCGATAGGCTGTAACTCTTTTTTTGTGGGTTTGCGCTGCCAGCGGGCTTGCAGATGCTCTGCATAGGTCAGCAGCAGGTTAACCCTCGCCAGCAAAAGGTTATCGCCCTGATACTCGTAGCCGTAGGTAGACTGCACCGCATGGGTGGCATATTTGCGCCACTCGTCCTCTGTGGCGGCGTTCTCGCTTACCACACGCAGCTTGCGGTCCAGAATGCCAATGCGCCGGGCTACCGGGATCATCTCGCCGGTGGCGGCATCGTAGCGGGACGCCAGAAGGGGCTTCGCCGCAGGTCACCTCCAAGCGGCGGCTCTGCACATACTGTACCCATGCCGGGTCCTGCCCTTGCACGCCGGAACTGCACCGGCGTTTCCACCGTCTGCCAGCCTTGGGGCAGCTCCACCGTGAACTGCCCGGCACTCTCCTCTGCCCCCAGCCCACGGAACCAGTCGGCGTCCAGTGCGTTGTTCATCTTGTTGCAGACCCATGCGGGCGAGAATACTTCACCTTTTTTACGGGTGCGCTGCTGCTGGGTGTCGGTCTGCTTCATCATCCGGGGCAGCACCACCTCGTAGTGGGTCAGCCAGAGCTGCTGGGTGGTGATCTGGGATCTATCCGTGACAGGTTCGTACATTACCGTTTGCAGCTCTTCCGGCGGGTCAGTGGCCCAGATGATGTTTTTACCGGTGGATTTATCTTTTAGTAGCGTATCCAGCACCGCCTGCACTTCCGGTGCGTGAAAGTCGATCAGTTGTTCCAACGGGGTATTCCTCGCTTTGCCTTAGCGTTGCGGCGGAAGTGATAATATTCTTAGCACTTTCAGCTATACTAACAAGTATCTTATCACTTTCAAGGCAAATTAACAAGATTCTCGGCGTTTTTTACCAAAAGTGATATGAAAACACCTATACTTATGGCAAAGAAAGGCGGGAAAAAGATGATTGGAGCACGATTAGCCGACCTGCGAGATTGGAATAACCAAACGCAGGAAGAACTCGCCAAAGCCCTTAATGTTGCAACCTCTACCATCCGCAGTTGGGAGCATGAAAAGAGTTCCCCAAACCACGAGATGTTGATTGCCATTTGCAGGTACTATGCACCTCTGCCGACTACCTGCTGGGTCTGACCGACATCGACCCCTCAGACGAGGCTCGCAAACAGCGCCAGCGCCTGACCGAAGAAGAACAGAACGAGATGCACCGCTACGAAGAATATTGCTCTGGAAACGCAAAAAATAAGCCGCCCAGCGAGACCGTAAGGTCGCTGGGCGGCTGTTTTACCTATAAACTAATTATCTTCTCGAATTTCTTTCAAAATGTCCTCTGTTCGTTTTATTCCCATTTTACTAAAGTCAGATTTCAAACTATTATAGCATTTTTCAAGTTTTTCTTTATCATGTAGATATAACAAGGTCATAATATTATAACAAACCATTTTTTTGGTTTTTGACATATTATCAACAGGGAACGAATTTCTTTGATACAAGGGATCAATTTCTTCATCAATATAGCGATGCATCTCCATCGTTCCTGTATACCAGTCCTTAAGCCAGTACGAATACTCATATGCAATTTCTTCATCCAGGCTATCCCCAAGTTTCTCGATGTATGTTCTTATAATCTCTTTTTTCGTATGTATAAGCACTTCATCATATATATTACGAATTTTTTCTGTTGCGCCATGGAATTCATTGCTATTGTAATAGTCCAATGGACTTCTTTTATCGCTTCTGTTCTCACATAAAAACATGTTTTTTAAAACATTTCTGTAATATTCAATAAGTTCGTCATCATCTTTTTCCAACACCTGAAACCAATAATCATATTCCCCTGCCAACTGCGTCAATTCTACACTATTTGATGCTTCATGTAATTTTGCTTTCCAACTTTGAATGTAAGTCTCTATCTCCTCATCAGTTTTGTAATAATTTGCTTTATCACCGGCTTCCTTGAATTTTTGATAATGTTTTTGAAGGATTTCTTCACTAAGCATCTTAGAGCTTTTAAAGTAGTTATAGATATCATCCAATAATGCACCACTAGATTGAAGATGTACATAGTTTGCGAGTCGGACATTTAAATGATTGCTCAAGATATGCCCATCTTTCCGGTATCTGCTGTTAGTATTTTCTTTTTCTGTTGAATCGTTTTTATAGTATAACTTATCCACATCTTCTACAACAACAGCAAAGCAGAGCATCTTTACTTCGTTCATAAATTGTTCGTTTTCTATTTTCAGGCAATACTGTTTCACATCATTATAAAAATTTTGAGCCTTTTGCAATGTTCTCAAATTTTTGCTTTATGATGCATCAAAAAGACATCAATAAATTCTCCATCTATTCCATACACTCCCCACTTAATCGATGCCGAGTGTTCCGTTACCTCAAAGATACGATCAATAGTTTTTTCTTTATACTTATTGAACGTAGTTCTTTCATTTTCATGAATTTCATTTGAATTGGCAATAAGAATAACCTTAATATAGTTGGACTGCTTTAGTTCCTCAATCACTCCAAAGAGTTCCTCTAAATCCAATCCAGCCTTTCGGCGTTCCAAATCGTCAATGACGATAATTCTGTTCTTTTTAAATTTGCTTGCCGTAACTGCAAACAACTCTCGCTCAGATACCGTTTGTGCAAGTGCACTATTCAAGTTTGCAACTTCTGCGCAGAAATTACCGGCCGCTTTGGCAAATCCTTTTGCCCTGCTTGCGATTTTCCCTCCATGAGAAGTACGCAATGCCAACTGAAAAAATGCTTCATGGTATATTTTTTGAACATCATCCATTCCAAAAAGTGAGATAAAGCACGTCCTATCCTTCATATCCTCCAGTGCTTTTCTTACCATGTAGGACTTACCAATTCCCCAAGCGCCATCAACTAAGATACATTTATAAGATTGCTTATCAATATTTCGAATGATATTTTCAACATAGTCAGCATTCATTGATTTCACCTCACACGAAAAGAAACTACTTTTATATCATTGTTGCAGTATGCTTCTTTAGCCCATCTCACGTTCTGATGCTACGATACTGCTCGTCAATCTCCTTTATGTTATAGTCCATCAGACCGGGGATTCCCATTTCGCCGCCGCATTTGTTGCAGAAAGCAGCCGTGATTTCAAAAGTATACTCCTTTTCCCGGATGGTCCGGTTGATTTTGATTTTCTTCAGGGTGTAGTTTGTTTCTCTGCGGCATTCTGTGCAGAAGTCTCTCTGGTTTTCCACGGCGGCACGCTCCCTTCCGGTTTTACGTTCTTTTTTATTATTGTATCCCTACCTTTGTTTTTCGTCAACAATAAAGCCGCTGACAGTCTGCCGCTCGCAGAATCCATCAGTGGGTTTCATGAGTCTTCAAATCCCCTAGACAACAAAATCGGCACCCGCTTTTCAGCGAGTGCCGATTTTGTTACCCTATAGTGCGCTTTGATTTTTGGCGTAAGTGGCGTAAGTTTGGCGTAAATCCGCTTTTGCGCGCTCCAAAAATCAAGGATTCATGCGGTTTTTAGGCAGTTATTAGTACATGCCGCCCATGTCACCGCCGGCAGGTGCGGCGGGAGCCGGGGGTTCCGGCAGGTCAGCAACAAGGCTCTCGGTGGTCAGCACCATCTCAGCGACGGAAGCTGCGTTCTCCAGAGCGGAACGGGTGACCTTGGTCGGGTCCACGATGCCTGCAGCGATCATATCCTCGACAAAGACCTCGTTCTGGGCATCGAAGCCGTAGTTGGGCTTGTTGGCAGAGACGATCTTGTCGATGATGACGCTGCCCTCCAGACCGGCGTTCTTGGCGATCTGGCGCAGAGGAGCCTCCAGAGCCTTCAACACGATCTTGGCACCGGTGCGCTCGTCGCCCTCCAGCGTATCGCACAGGGCGCGCACAGCGGGGATGGCATTGATGGGAGCGGTACCGCCGCCGGCCACAACACCTTCCTGCACAGCTGCCTTGGTAGCGTTCAGTGCATCCTCAATGCGCAGCTTCTTGTCCTTCATCTCGACTTCGGTAGCAGCACCGACCTTGATGACAGCCACACCGCCGGCCAGCTTAGCCAGACGCTCCTGCAGCTTCTCGCGGTCAAAGTCGCTGGTAGCGGCCTCGATCTGGCTGCGAATCTGGGCAATGCGAGCTGCAATGGCGTCCTTGTCGCCTGCGCCGCCCACGATGGTGGTGTTCTCCTTGGTCACCTTCACCTGACGGGCATGACCCAGCATCTGGACGGTTGCGTCCTTCAGCTCGTAGCCCAGATCAGAGGAGATCACGGTGCCGCCGGTCAGGGTAGCGATATCCTGCAGCATCTCCTTGCGGCGGTCGCCGAAGCCGGGAGCCTTAACAGCCACGACATTCAGGGTGCCGCGCAGACGGTTGACAATCAGGGTGGACAGCGCCTCGCCTCGATATCCTCAGCCACGATCAGCAGCTTCATGCCGTTCTGCATCACCTGCTCCAGCAGGGGAACCAGATCCTGAATGACGCTGATCTTCTTATCGGTGATCAGGATAGCAGCGTTGTCCAGATCGGCCACCATCTTGTCGGTATCGGTGACCATATAGGGAGTCAGATAGCCGCGGTCAAACTGCATACCTTCCACGATCTCGTTGTAGGTCTCTGCGGTGGTCTTGTTCTCCTCGATGGTGATAACGCCGTCAGAGGTGACCTTCTCCATAGCCTCGGCAATCAGACGGCCGATCTCGGGGTCGCCGGCAGAGATGGTGCCGACGCGGGCGATATCGTTGCTGTCCTTCACCTTCTGGCTGTGTGCTTGATGGTCTCCACAGCGGTGGTAACGGCCTTGCTCATGCCGCGGCGGATATCCATGGGATTTGCGCCGGCGGTAACGTTCTTCATGCCCTCGTTGACCATGGCCTGTGCCAGCACGGTAGCAGTGGTGGTGCCATCGCCTGCGGCATCGTTGGTCTTGGTTGCGACTTCACGCACCAACTGTGCGCCCATGTTCTCGAACTCATCCTTCAGCTCGATCTCTTTTGCAATGGTCACGCCATCGTTGGTGATGACCGGTGCGCCGAACTTTTTGCCCAGCACCACGTTGCGGCCCTTGGGGCCGAGGGTAATCTTAACGGTGTTAGCCAGGGTATCAATACCGGCACACAGTGCCTTGCGGGCGTCCTCGCCCTGCTTGATCTGCTTTGCCATAATACATCGCTCCTTTATAATACAAGCTCAATTGAAAAGGGAAAATTCAGTTTCAGTCTTCCACAACAGCCAGAATATCACTCTGACGCACGATGGTGCACTCTTCGCCGTCCACCTTGACCTCAGTGCCAGAGTACTTGCTGGTGAGGACCTTGTCGCCGACCTTGACGGTCATCTTGACTTCCTTGCCGTCCACGACACCGCCGGGGCCAACTGCGATGACCTGTGCCACCTGCGGCTTCTCTTTTGCGCTGCCGGTCAGGATCAGGCCGCCCTTGGTGGTCTCCTCAACTTCAACAGTCTTGATGACAACACGGTCTGCAAGAGGAATGATTTTCATAATTCTTGCCCTCCAATTATATTGAATTTATTTGAAACTTTGTTGTGTCCTGCGGGGGCTTCGTGTGTGCTCCGCAGCGGTTTAGCACTCCTTTTCTCTGAGTGCTAATTGTATTGTACTCATCTTGCTCTGAAAAATCAAGGGGTTTTGCAATTTTTCTTTGTTAAGAATTTATGACGCCCAAAAATCGCACCCTACTACGCAAAAAAGCGGTGTGTCCTTGACAGGACGCGCCGTCTTTTTTATACTTATAGCGCATTACAAAAACACAGCTGACGCGCTTTGCGGCAGAACGGAGGATACTTTGACAGACAAAAAGCTGATCTCATCTTTGCAGGGGCTGCGGGCAGTCGCATTTCTGAGCGTGGTGCTCTCCCATTGCGGGGCACCGTGGCTGGGGCCGTGGGCGATCACGGTATTCGTGGCGCTGTCCGGTTTTCTGATGACCTGCAACTATTACGACCGCCCGCGCACAGCACCGGGACTGCGGTCTGCCATAGCTTTTTCTCTGCAAAAAATACGCAAGCTGTACCCGCTGCACCTTATAATGATGGCTGCCGCGTTGTTATTTGTGCTGAAGTGGCTTCTGGCGCAGCTCTGCCTGCGGGGTGCTCTCCTGTGCGGCGCAGCTTGTGGTGAGCATTTTCCTGCTGCAAACATGGATCCCCTCCAGCCGTTTCTGGTTCTGCCTGAACGGAGTGGCGTGGTATCTTTCGGTACAGGCTTTTCTGTATGCCATCTTTCCCCCGCTTCTCGCCGTACTGAAAAAGGCCGATGTCCGCAGGCTGCGTTGCATTGCCGTCGTGATCTTCTGCGTGCAGTGTCTTTTCTCCCTTGCGGTCTGGAAAGCCGGGCTCAGCGGAAAGGCCGCCTTTTACCTGACCTATCTGTGCCCTGTGTTCCGGGCGGGAGATTTTACCATCAGCTGCTGCATGGGCTGCCTTTACCACAGCCGCAAACAGGAGAGCGGCCTGCCGGGCGGTGCTTTCTCCCTGCTGGAGCTTGCCGCTGTGCTGCTTGCGGGCGGCTGCCTGTTTATCGCCGCCAAGCAGGTGGGGGTTCTGGGCGCGGTGGCCTTCCGGTACAACGTGCTGTTCACACCCTCTGCGGTGCTGCTGGTCTGGCTGCTTGCCGTGGGCAAGGGAATCATTTCCCGGCTGCTTTCCGCAAAGCCGTTTTTGTGGATGGCCGGGCTGTCCCCTTACGGTTTTCTGATCCATCAGGTGCTGATCCGGTATATGGAGTGGACTGCGGACAAGTTCAGCCTTACGGTACATCCTGTGGTCTGGACCCTGACCGTATATCTGCTCACGCTCTGCCTGAGCAGCTTTTACAAGGCGCTGGAGCACCGGGTACGGCAGCGCCTTGCAAAACAATAAAGCAAAACACAAGGCCGCTGCACGGAACAATGTGCAGCGGCCTTGTTTGGATCTGATGATTTATTTTTTACTTCACGCCCGCCTTTTTGGTGGTAAAGCGCTGGTAGGCGGGCAGCGGCAGCAGCACGCGGCCTGCCAGCGGCTGCACCTGTACCGACACCTGCTTGCAAGGGGCGCACTCACCGTCCACGGTGGCAATGATGGGCCCACGGCCATCTGCTGCCCGCAGACTGACCGATTTTGCGCGGCGATAAATAAAGTAGGGCTTTGCAGCCTCGGTCAGTTGGCCGTTTTGAAAGTGCTGGCCGTTTTTGTACAGCATCAGCAGCTTTGCAATGACCCGGCGGCTGACCTTGCGCACGATGAACACATCCAGCCAGCCGTCATCCGGCTGTGCCTCCGGCCCGGCCATAAAACCGCCGCCGTAGGCGCGGCCGTTGCACACTGCGCACATCAGACAGTCCACGGTCAGCACCTCGCCGTCAATGACGTACTCCACCCTGCGGCCGATATGCCCGCACAGCTGCTGGACAATGGACAGCGCATAGGCCGCCTCGCCGCCGCACAGCGGGATGCGCCGGAACTTGGGGATGCCGTAGGCCACCTGTGCGTCCAGACCGGGCGGCGCAGATGGTGGCAGAAAGCCCCAGACTGGTGCGCATCAGGTCGTGGGCACCACCGCCGGCCAGCTGGGCGTCCAGATCCAGAAACTCCTCCTTTGTACCGTAGGTGCGCAGAAAGTCGTTGCCACTGCCATAGGGCAGGCAACCCACGGCGGTCTTGTCAAAGCCGTGAGCGCCGGTGAGCGCCTCGTTGAAGGTGCCGTCACCACCGGCGGTAAAAATGCGCAACTCCACCCCGGCCTTCTGGGCGGCAGCTGCGGCTGCACGGGACAGTTCCCGGGCGTGGCCTGCGTGGGTGGTGACGCGGATGGTGTAGTCCTCCGGGGCAAGCCCGGCACCGGCAGCAGCTGCCGCGATCTGCTGCGGCAGGGTGCGGGTACAGTCGGCCTTTCCGGCTGCGGGGTTCAGAAGAAACAGCGTGTGCATCGGGGTCCTCCCTGTTGTAACTCTATTTCCTCTATAATAGTCGAAAACCGTGCCGGTTGCAAGCGAAAACGCTATTTTGCTATTTTCTTATAGGGTTATGGTTTCATCCTCCCGCAAAACGATGCTGCCATCGGCGGCGCAGTCTGCTGTCCAGTGCTGCCCTACGCAGGCAGTTCCGGCAGCAATGCGGTTTGCAAGTGCCTGCTCCACCGCCCTGTCCACCTGACGGCGCAGTTCCCGCGCACCGTAGGCCGATTGCGCCCGGGCAGCCAGTGCCGCCCCCACCTGCGGGGTGTGGCGCAGTCGGTAGCCGCTGCGGGCGGCGCGCTGCTCCAGCTGACAGAGCATTTTTTTCTGCAATGGCGCAGAGGTTTTCTTCCGCCAGCGGGCGGAACACGATCACCTCGTCCAGCCGCCCCAGCAGCTCCGGGCGGAACCACTTTTTAGCTTCCTCCACAGCCTGCGCGGACTGCTTTTCAAACACGGCTTCTGCCCCGGCGGCAAAGCCCAGCGGCGCGTTCTGCCCCGCCAGGAACCGTGCGCCCAAGTTGGAGGTGAGCAGCACGATGGTGTTGCGGAAATCTGCCTTGCGCCCCATGGCATCGGTCAGCTGACCGTCCTCCAAGATTTGCAACAAGATATTCTGGATATCCGGGTGCGCCTTTTCGATCTCGTCAAACAGCACCACGCTGTACGGGCGGCGGCGCACAGCCTCGGTCAGCTGCCCGCCCTCGTCATGGCCGAGGTATCCCGGCGGCGCACCCAGCAGCCGGGCGGCGGTGTGCTGCTCCTGATACTCCGACATATCGAACTTGAGCAGTGCCTTCTCGCTGCCGAACCAGCTGACCGCCAGTGCCCGCGCCAGTGCGGTCTTGCCCACGCCGGTAGGCCCCAAAAACAGCATAGCACCGATGGGACGCCCCGGCTCTCCCAGACCGGTGCGGCTGCGCCGGATGGCTCCAGCCACGGCCGCCACCGCTCGCTGCTGACCGACGATCTCGGCATTCAGGCGGCTTTCCAGCTTGTCCAGACGCTCCCGCTCCTGCTCGCCCACCCGCTGGGCGGGCACGCCGCTGGCCGCTGCCACCACCCGGGCGATATCCTCCGGGCTGAGCACCGGCTGGGTGCGCTGCTCCTTTTCGGCAAGGATGCGCGCCGCCGCGCAGGCTTCGTCCACAAGGTCAATGGCCTTATCCGGCAGACAGCGGCCGGGCAGGTACCGCACCGAAAGCTCCACCGCCGCCTGCAGGGTCTGGGGCGGCAGGCGCACGTTATGGTATCGCTCGTAGCGGGGCGCAAGGCCGTTGAGGATCTCCACCGCCTGTGCGGGGGTAGGCTCCTCCACCTGCACCCGGCCAAAGCGGCGCTCCAGCGCGGCGTCCTTCTGGATGTGGGTGCGAAACTCCTGATTGGTAGTCGCGCCGATAAGCTGCAACTCGCCCCGGGCAAGCACCGGTTTTAAGATGCTGGCAGCGTCAATAGCACCCTCGGCGGCACCGGCTCCCACGATGGTGTGGAACTCGTCGATAAACAGGATGGCGGTGCGTCCCGCACCAGCTCTTCCAGCAGATTTTTCAGCCGCTCCTCAAAATCGCCCCGGTACTTGGTGCCCGCCACCAAGCTGGCCATATCCAGCGCCAGCAGCCGCCGCCCTTGCAGCGCTCTGGGCACCTGCCAGCGGCAATGCGCAGCGCCAGACCTCAG
>ENA-OQIO01000735-OQIO01000735.1-human-gut-metagenome-genome-assembly--contig:-NODE-735-length-16906-cov-2.192205_pt1 | contig 16906 bp, 18 predicted proteins | sample MGYA00242573_ERZ504737 | MGnify/ENA primary metagenome ERZ504737 (study PRJEB26092, sample SAMD00036203) | human gut metagenome | host: Homo sapiens | study: EMG produced TPA metagenomics assembly of...
CGGCGCCCAGAGACCGACGAGCACACCAAGTAAATCCACTTGACGAAGCGCTTGTATCGGACTTGACCAAGTAGGCGACGATGGCTGCAACCACCAGCAGAGCTTCAAGACCCTCACGGATAAGCACGAGGAACGCCTGGCCGGAGGAGCTGGTGACCAGCTTGGTGAAACCGTCTTCCTTATCGGCGGCACCACCGTCAAGAATGCCGGCGTCCTTGATCAGCATGGCCTTGAGGTCGTCGATCAGCTTCTTGGTGTCTTTCAGGGATGCGCCGGCGTTCATGGACTTGCGGCACATCTTGAACTGGTATTCCACCTGCGAGACGCGGTTGCCGCTGATGGCGTTCATCACGTTCTTTTCGAAGCCGAGCTTCTCGTAATACTGGTAGTACGCGTTGTTCACGAGCGTGGCGCCCTTGGCACCATCACCCTTTTCGTAAGCTTTGTATGCATTGTCGAGAATCGGGGTCATTTCGTTGGCCACGTCGGTCCATGAACGATTGCCCTTGCCCGGGTTCTTCTTTTTCTTGCGTCGAGCTCCTTGCGCTCTTTGGCCAGCTGCGCCTGCAGCGCTTCGGCGTACGCCTTCGGCTTGGCGAGATCGGCGTTGGTGTCGAGCTGCTGGGCCGTGGCGTCAAGATCGGCGGTCAACGCATCAATCTGCTGAGCCAGTTGATCGTCGTTGCCAGGCGTGTAGGAAAGATTCTGAACGCTTTGGAATGCCTGCTGTTGGGCGAGCTGCTTGTCCGCGCCAATGGTGTCGTGCACGACGCGGTGAAGTTGGAGGCCACGTAAATCTTGTTGTACGCGCCCATGAAATCGGAGGTGGCGCCAGCGGTGTTGCCATCCTTGTACGTCTCAAGACCGCTGTTCAGCTGCTTGTCCATCGCCTTGGAGACTTCGGCCCAGGTGGCGTAGTCAACGCTGGACGAGCTTGATGAACTGGACGAGCTGGTGCTGCTGTCGGCGAAGGCCATCGGAGCCGTGACTGCAGGAGCCACAGTGGCGATGACCATGGCGAACAGAAATACAATCGCAGCCAGAACTCGCAGCTGCCTCACGCTGGTGTGTTCAACGGACCGAAGAGCAGCCTGGGCGCGACGAACCATGCCTATCCCTCTCTCTGCGCGGCTAAGTAATCAAAAACCAACTACTCAATATAAAGAAAAACTTTTTTGAGGAACAGTCTTGATTTTTTAGGATTTAAGAGGTATTAGGCACTGTTTTTCGATCAATTATTACCGCAGATTGTCTCAATATTCGATATTGTCCCGCTCACAGATGGGAGACTTCCCGAATTATGAACTCCCCGCGACTGGCCACTCCCCATCCCTCATATTGCATGACCAACTGTTTCACCAAGGTTCATAGCCTAAAATCACTATGTTGCATCACGGCAAGAGGCTGGCAATAATTCACGCGATGGCATGCGCATGTTCATTCTGGTTTGCCTCGGGTTTGCTGACTTGCCTTGAGTCGCTTTTATTTGCACTGGTTCATCCCCCGGTGAGATCACCTGTTGCACACGCCGTACGAACGACCTGCACATCAGCGCAGGCACTCATTGGTGGTCCTTGTCCACAAAGCGACACGCCGCAGCCGGCACTGAATGTGCATTTATCCGAAAGCTGTGGTAGCTTATTCGAGTTGCCTACGGAGCTTACTTCTAGCAAGCACTGCAGTGCATGGAGGATTCGCCTAGTGGTCTATGGCGCACGCTTGGAAAGCGTGTTGGTGTAACAGCCTCACGAGTTCGAATCTCGTATCCTCCGCCATCAGGGTTTTGGCTTTTGTCAAAACCCTTTTGTTATCCGCACCCACATGCATATACGCAGCGGTCCAAATATGTGCACAATCGTGCACATTCACTGTTTTTGCAGTGGCGTGGCATGGCACATATTCCGAGACGACCGAATTCCCACAATTTTCGTGCCACAACAGCGCATAAAAACACGAAAATGCGATTACGTGGCACATCCGAATGCCACATGAGCGCAAAATAGCCAATATTGCGCTCATGTGTACAACTTAGAGCACCCGAATACTTCCTCGCACACCCGTCGATTTGCGTAATACGCGATTGCGTGTATTGTTGTGCAAGCCGTTCAACGGCCCTAAGCCGTGCGCACATTATCGCCCCGATAGCTCAGTGGTAGAGCACTTCCTTGGTAAGGAAGAGGTCGTGAGTCCAATTCTCACTCGGGCTCTCAATCACCACTCGATGCCGTACTCGGCATACATATACATATCGTACTGGTACTCACTGCTGTAGTTCAGGTCGTTCTGATGTGCTTCATGATGGCTGTTATCTGACTGCATAATCATTCCTTTTCCTAGCCTCATCGGTATTACGACCAGATATAGCGAAATCGCGTTACCGAACTATGCGCGTTCAGCGAATCGCAGGTGAACTCATAGCGAACTGTTGCACGCACTCCGCATGCGAGCGCAGACTCATTGACATATACCGTCCGGCACACACTTCATAATGTGCAAGGCCGCGCGCCAGCTATTGAATACCGCCAAACAGCAAAGGAAAGCCTCTCCCACCATGACCTCACACCTTGCCGAAGCAGGACGCACACTGATTCCCCGCAAGGATGATCGGTACGGTCTGCTTTCCCCAGCTCTGGTTATTCTCACGTTTGTCGCCGGACTGGTGGATGCGTTAAGTTACTTGGCACTCGGTCATGTATTTGTGGCCAATGTGACCGGCAACATTGTGTTCCTTGGTTTTGCATTCGCCCACGCGCAGGGCTTCGTCTGGTGGACTTCGGCGCTCACGCTGGCCACGTTCATGATTGGTGCGTTCATCGGCGGACGCATTATTCATTACTTTGGCGCCAACCGCGCGCGCCATCTGCTGGTGTCCACGTCAATCCAGCTGGCTTTTGTGGCAGCTGCGCTCGTCGGCATTTATCTGCTCAATCAGTTTGCGCCTGAACCGTCGATGGGTGGCACTGATGCTTCAGCCATCGCCCGCACGGCACAGCCCAGTCTGAACTTCCCAACTGCTCGGCATATTGATTTGCATATTATTCTGCTGATTGTGCTGCTCGCACCGGCTATGGGCATTCAGAATTCCACTGCTCGTAAGCTTTCGGTGCCAGATTTGCCCACGACTGTGTTGACGATGACGTTAACTGGGATTATCGCTGACACTTCGGCGCATGGTCATGAGCAGTCCAAACTTGGCCGGCGCGCGATTGTAATGCTGGCTTTGGCGCTCGGTGCTTTGACTGGAGCCACGCTGCAGACGCGCGGTCATGAGGACGTTATTTTGATGGTGATGATCGTCTGTCTGATTGCGGTCATTGTGATGATGATCCCCCATGTGCATTCCGATGCCCGCTGGGTGACCGGAAAACACTGATTCATACAAAAACGGCCGGCGCTGGGCATTGCTGACCGGCACCGGCCGAGATAATAAGGAGTGCTCCTTATGTGGTCGCGAACCTTACGGTTTCATGATCACATCTGCTCGCGATTGCGGCGGTAGGCGATTGCGGCGCCGGCACCGGCCAGCAGCAATCCGGCCACAGCAATCGTGACGACATTGGCACCCGTGTTGGAGACGACATTGCCATCACCCTTGGCAGCGGTACGCTTCACCAAGCCGGCAATTGCCTTCTCGAGAGCCTCACGAGCTGCGTCGACCTGCTTCTGCGTGGCGTTGCTGTTGTCGGAGACCTCACGGGCCTTCTTCAGCGCGGCGCGCAGAGCGTTGGCGGAGTCGTCGGTGTAGAGACCAGGTTGATGGCGGCGGCCTTGTTGATGGTCGCGTTCAGAGCAGCCTTGTCCCACCACGCCCGGTTCCGGATTCGGCTTCGGCTCGGTGGCAGCTTCCAGCTTGGAGATGGCGTCCTGAAGAGCGCTCAGTGCGGTATCCACATCCTGCTGGGTGGCGTTCTTGTTGTCGAGCACCTGCTGTGCAGCCTTCAGTGCCTCGGCGAAAGCTTCCCACGAGTTGGTCGTGTAATCGGCCTTCTCGAGCTTGCTTGCCTTGTTCACTGCAGTCTGCAGGTCGGTCTTGTTCACCTCAACCGGGCCTGGGCCAGGCTCCTCACCGGTCTTCTCGAGACCAGCGATAGCGGATTCGAGGTTCGTCAGCGCCAGAGCCACATCGTAAGCGGTGGCCTTATCGTTATCCGCCACGGCCTGTGCAGCTTCGCGGGCCTTGACCAGAGCAGTCCAGCTTTCAGCCGTGTAGTCGGATTCCTTAAGACCGTTAGCCTTGGCGATGGTGTCGTTGAGGTCGGTCTTGTCCGGAGCGACAGTCTCTTCCTCAACCTCGCGGTCCGTGGTCAAACGCAGTTCGGCAGCGGATGCGAACTTGTTGGCCTGGGAGTCGCTCTGGCCTGCGGAAGACAGGACGGTCAAGCGTACGGCGGTCACATTCTCGACGGCGTCGAAGCTGGCCTTCTGCCACATGGTGGTGGTGGAGAACTCAGCATCGGTGACGACATCCTTGGTGGTGCCATCCGCCAGAGTGAGCGTGATCTTGTAGCCCTTGATCTTGCCGTTGGCGTTCATACCTCCGGAGCGCGGCAGGTAGCGCAGGCCGTTGATGGTGGTCGGTTCGTTGAGGTTGACTGATACCATGCGGTGCCGTTGCCGACTGCGTTCTCGCTCCAGCTGGTGTGCCAGTGGGTGCTGTCGTTGCTATCCTGTGCCAGATCGGCCGGGCCTTCGCTCGGCAGGCCTGCGGTAGGCTCTTCGCTGCCCGTGGCCACGGTGTAGCCACCCAGCTCATCGGAGCCCGTCAGCTGCCACGTCGTACTTGTCGCTGCTCTCGTTGCCGGGGAGCGGTCTTCATGTACTCGTCGAGGGCCACGAGAATGTCGTATGCCTTGGTGAAGTCCTCAGCGGTTGCGCCATTCTTGTTGATGAGCACGCGAGCCTTGACCAAGGTGTCCTGATACTGCTGCCATGCGGCATCGGAGAGCTCAGCACGCTTGGAATCGTACTTGCCGCGGATTTCCTTGACCTTGTCCTGCGCTTCGGCCTTGGTGCGGGTCTGGGACTCGATGCGCTCGATCTTCAGGTTGTCGAGCACGAAGTCCTTGTATCCGCCGAAGTCCTGTGCATTGCCGGTGGAACCCTGCAGATCAGGTGCGGTTGCGGTCGAGTAAATACCGAACCAGGAATCGCCGTTGACGCCACCGGTCAGCTCGAACTCGGCCTTGCCGGTCTCACCCAGAGCCTTCTTCAGGTTGGTCAGCTTCACGCTGCCGGCAGAGTATTCACCCTGGCCCACAGCGATGGCGTAGATGTCATCGGAACCGGACTGGTAGTCGAAGCTCACCTTGTACTTGGCACCCGCTCGAACTTCACGTTCTGCGGGATCGTCTGGTAGACCAGCGTGCCCTTCTGGGTCAGGCCGTTAACCTTCACAGACCAAGTGCCATCGAGCACATCGTCCATCTTCTTGACATCCCAACCGGCCTGCGTGAACGGAGCATGCAGCTCGGAGAGGTGGATGCGGTTGTCCTCAACGCCTTCGGAACCGGAGACCACGAACGGCCAGATGCCCTGGGCGTTGTTTTCGAATCCGTTGGTGAGGGACTTCAGCGTGCCGTCCTTCTCATAGGTGATGCCGGAGTACTGGTTCTCCACGATGCGCACATCGTCGAAGTAGGTGTGTGCTCCGTCGGTGCTCTTGTGAGACAGGGTTACCGTGGCATCGCCGTTCTCAGGCGCGGTGAAGAACACGTACATGTTCTGGAAGTAGCTGGAGCCATTTTCCGTATTGCTGTTCGTGTTGTGGCCGTATGCCTTGATGTAGTTCTTGGCGATGGACTTGCCGGTGGAGTTGGTGGCCAGCACCTTGCCGCCGCTGGTTACGGTGACGGATGCATCGCCGGTGGAGCGGTTGTCGACGCCAACATACAGCGCGTACTTCTGGCCAGCCTTGAGATCGGTCAGACGCTGGGAGACATCGACCTTGCCGGTCAGGCGCAGCATGGCGTTGTTGTCGCCTTCAACTTCGGCCTTGCCGGTTCCGGCGACGGTCCAGTTGTCGGTGAGGGTGTTGGAGCCGCCGTTGAAGCCGGCGTCTACCACATGCATGCCTTCGCTCCAGTTGACCTGAATCTGCTTGGCCTCGCCCTTGTACACCACGTACGGGGTTTCGGCATCAGCGGTGAGCGTCACCTTGCCGCCGGAGACGGCAACGGTCTGCTCGTTGGTCTTACCCTGATCGGTGAGCTGGTACACCTTCACACTGGAGAGGTTCTTCCAGCTGTCCGGCAGGGTCCAAGTGGTGGTGCCGCCCTTGGTATTCCAGTGGTAGAGCTTCTGTTCGGAATCCTTGACCAGCTTGCCGGTGGAGGAATCCCACAGCCACGGCAGCAGGTAGGACTCGTCACCAGTGGAGGAACCATCGCCTGCGGAGACAGCACCGGAAGCCACCATCACGCCGTTGAAGGTGATGGTGCGCTGGCGGTAGGCTGCGCTAGAGGTGTCGTTGGAACCACGGGAGACTACTACAACGTTGCCGTTGGAATCCTTCAGGGTAATCTGCTCGTTGCCGTTGTTCGTGTTCGGGTCGGACACGGCAGCGGCATTGCCATTGTCGGCGGTCAGCAGCGGGTTGTTGACCCAGCGGGTCACCTTGAAGTGCTGGATGAACTTAGTGGACACATCATGGGTGTACAGGTTCTTGATGTAGGCGGCATAGTCGTTGCGGCCCTGCCAGCCTTCGAAGTCCTTCATGTTGTAGCCGCCGAGCAGCGGGGCGTTGGCAGCGCCGCCGTATTGCGGGTAGTCGCCAACCCAGCTGTCCTTCTGGTGGTTGCGCAGGAAGCGCATCACTTCGGAGTTCTCGCCCTTGGAGGTGTAGCCGCCGTAGGTCAGATCAGCTGCCCAGTGCTGGAAGGTGGAGTCGTACTCGTTGCCGGAACCCCATTCGGTGGTCATACGCCAGCCGTTGTCGTTGATCATCTTGCTCATCTTGCGGGTTTCCCAAGAATCTTCCGAACCGGAAGAAGTCAGGTTGCCCCACACATCGAGGTAGATGAAGTCCATGTTGTCGCCGACTTCCTTGCTGAGGTCAGCGAAACGGCTTACACGAGAACCGGATGCCAGATCGTAGATGCCGTCGATGCCGACACCCTGATCAAGCCAGTTCCAGCCGTAGCTCAGGCCGCCTGCAGAGTTGCGGCGCACCATGTCCTCGCTGAAGCCTTGGCTTCCGGATACATTTCGGAGGCGTTGACGTGCACACCGAAGCGAGCGCCATACTTGGAGCCCTCTTCCATCATGGTGTTCATGTCGTCGCGCCGCCGAGACGCTGGCCGATATCGCCGTAGTCCGGGTGGCCGGAGTCGTGGCCTTCATTGCCGTAGCCCTTGAGCAGCACGGACTGGCCGAGGCCGTCGGTGTTCAAGGCCACCTTCTTGACGTTGTCAAGCGTGGTGAGGAACGGGTTCTGCGCCTGGGAGCCGAAGTTCATGCGATACGCCATGCCACCAGTTCGGGAACTTCCTCGGACTTGTACGGGTTGTTCATGATGTCGCGGTAGGCGATTGCGCCATCCTGCCAGTTGACGGCACCGTCACCGTTCTCGTCGCCGGCGATGGCCACGGCCATCTGCGGCAGAGCGGTTTCGGCCACGGTGTACTTCTTGCCCTTGGAATCGGTGACCGTGCGGTGGTAGTACCACGGAGCGCTGGCCAGGCCCAGGGAGGTGGCGTCACCAGTCTGCTGGGTGGTGGCGTAGACACGCGTGTTCTGGCTGCCGCCGCGCACAGGAGCCGCCACATAGGTGCCATCGTGCTCGGAGTTGCTCCACAGGCCGGCACTCAGGCCAGCACCGGAGATGAAGCCGTAGGTGTAGTCGCTATCGGTGACGTTAGTATCTTCGGTCACTGCGAAGTTGGTATCGCCAGGCTTCTGCGTGTTGGAAGACATACGAGCACCAGTGAATTGGGCATTTTCCTGGCTGGAACGCACGGAAACGAGACTCTGGTTCGGGAAGGACAGCGTCTGGATGGCGTTCTCCTCCACACCGTTGCCCTCAGGAATGCCTTCGGACAGGTTGTTCTTGATCTTGGTGACGTTGAGGTGCAGCTGGTTGGCCTTGACCGTGATCTGAACGGTGATCACCGCGTCAATCTTCTTGGCCTCATCCTTGACCTTCAGCGTGTAGGTGGCTTCGGTATCGGAAACCTTCTTGAAGGTCACGTCATCGTCGGTCAGTTCGATGTTGGTGCCGTTGATCTCAACGGTGCGCACATCCTTGGTTTGGCCGTACATCACCTTGCCGTCGGTCATCGTGTACTGCAGCACAGAGGGGAAGTTCTTCTTAATCTGAACTTCCATCTTCTTGGTCTTCAGCGTTTCGGAGGCGACCTGAACGGTTTTGTTCAGGGTGATGGAATCGATGGCAAGATCCGCGCCGGAGACCGTCACCTGCTGGGAGACGTCCTCATAGCCTTCCTTGGCAATCGAAAGCGTGTGTTTGCCTTCTTCAATGTCGGCGAAGGAGAAGGTGCCATCTGCACCGGTCTTCACCTTGGTCTTATCCAAACGCACTGTTGCGCCTTCAATGGCAGCGCCTCCAGCGTCCACAACCTTGCCGGAAACCGCGTGCTTGGCGGCTTCGACAACCTCCGGGAAGTCCTTGATGTACACGTCGGTGACCTGGTTCAGCCCCTTCCAGGAGCCGGCCTTGATGGCAAGCTTGTTGGAGAGGTTCGTCATTGCGGAGTAATCGACATCGAATGCCTTCTGGCCATCCACGGTCAGTGTGGCGACCTTGGCGTCGGTCCAGGAGACCCGAATGTCGTGCTCTTCGTTGGCGCTCGGAGCAGCGATACGAGCACCGCTGTACCAGCTGCCGCTACCGCCACCGGTGTAGGTCTGCCAGAACCAGCCGTCCGAATCGTAGCCGATGAACAGGCCGCTGCCCGGGTCGTTGTAGCCCAGGTAGAAGCCGAAGCGGTTGGCGGAGCCTTCCTGCGGGGATTTGATGGTGGCGTGGAAGGAGCCGGCCTTGGAGAAGTCGTAATCTGTGCCCCATACGGCTACTGCCGGCCAGTTGTTGCTGGAGCTGGGGTTCGCTGCCGCATTACCGTTAGAGGCAGTGGACTTGAGGTGCAGCCAACCGTTTGCCATCTCCAGGATTTCGTCGCCCTGAGCGATGTTGGAATCAATAGTCCAGCCTTCAACCGCATCGGCTTGTGCGGAAGGAGTCTCGGAAGCAGTTGCAGAATCAGAAGTATCGTTGATTTGCTGAATCTGACTTGCCAAAGTCTGCAAGTCAGCATCAGACAGGGGCACTGCGAACGCAGTACCTCCCCCGCTGCCCATGCAGGTTAAGGCTAACGCTGTTGCCAGCGCAGCCGATATAGTCTTCTTCTTTTTCATTAACTATATTTTCCTTAATCTCTTCTTCGAGGTGAAGCAGATGCCTTCTTCATTGAAGAATACGCATTCGCAATTACGATAAGACACTTTACAAGAAGCTATTCTTAATAGCAATCTCAGCAAATACGGAGAATCGCCACATATTTGACATTGAATTACAACGTGAGTGAAATCACAAAACCCAATAAACGACTACGTTGTTAACCTTCACATCTATATTCGCATCATCGCGACACGCGCAGGGAAAAACTGCGCAAAAAAAGTAAGACGAATTTACCTGCATTCGACGCAATCAATGCAGCAGCATTACAGCAGCAAGCCGATTGAGCAAAATAGCAAAAGCCGCCTTGCGCAACCGCAAGACGGCTTTGACGACAATGGTGAGGCTGTGCTCGCTTACTTCTTGGAAGCGTTCACGCATCCACAGCCTTCTGCAGCGATTGAGTATAAGCCTTGTACCAATCAGCCTGCTCGTTGAGCTTCGCAGTAGCGGACTTGAAGCCGGCAGTGTCGTCAGCTACGCAGCCTTCGTATACCGGCAGTTCCACGCTCAGTTCCTTGTTGAGGGCGTCCAGCGTGGAGGCATCCTTTACATCCTTCTTGGTGAGCGCAGCAGCTTCGGAAGCATCGCCATTGACCAAGTTGTTGTAGTCATTAGTGGCGTTGCGCACATTTTCGGAAGCGGCGGCGCAAGCGGCGACTGCATTGTTGTACTGAGCATCGGAGTAGGCGCGGAAGCCGAACACACCGGCCACGACGATAATGGCCACGACCACCACGGCGATAATGGCGACGGCCGCCTTAGACATGTGCTTCTTCTGAGCGCCTTCATTGCTTGCATTGTTGGCGTTGTTTGCCGGTACAGCCTGCTGCCCAGCGGACATACTTCGATCTCCTTCGTTCTCGTACTTTCATACACACGTATGCGCTCTTAGCGCTCTTATGCGCACTCATATGCAGGGAAGTCGCTTTTCAAGCGGCTACTTCCCTGAAAACAAAAAACCCTCGCATTCCGCGAGGGTCATTGGCTGGGATGCCTGGACTCGAACCAAGAATGGCTGAACCAGAATCAGCTGTGTTGCCAATTACACCACATCCCAATTTGGCTTGGCGTAGCAACTCCAAGGAGTTGTTCGTCGTACCCCCAACCGGATTTGAACCGGTGTTGGCGCCGTGAGAGGGCGTAGTCCTAGACCGCTAGACGATGGGGGCATATTCAGTTTTTCAACCGGCTGCTCGGTGAACCGCGCAACGAGTGATAAATATACGCAAGTATTCACCCTTACGCAACTTACGGCGTGTCGCGCGGAATTTCAACGATTTCAAGTGCTACGCTGCCACTACTGATGAATTTGCATGAACTCTACTGACGGATTATCAGTAAGCACTACTGATGAATTACCATCTAATGCACTGATGAAATTGCAGATGAGGCAATGATCTTTGCCTTGCACATTCATAGCCGGCAAATCAGCTTCAAGAACCAAATGAGGCGCTTATGTTCCCTTGCGACAGCGAGCGCGTCGCGATGCTTGTAATGCAATGTCACGTCAAAGACCGCCGCCCGGTTACCTATCAACCGTTTCATGGACGCATGAAGGCGAAACCACCTACAAGGCACGTTTCGTGACCTCACTGCACAAACCAGCCATGTTCAACCTCGTACATATTCTCACTGGCATGCGGCGCAGCGGTAAGACTTTCCAGCTGTTCCAGCTCATCACTGAATACAAGAAAAGGTGGGCATCTGCACATGCAGACGCCCACCTTGAGTGTCCTTACAGCTCAGCCGAGCACGGAAGGAACCTTAGCTCACAGGTGCTCGCGCAGGCCCTTCAGGCGAGCGAGGGAAACCGGCTTGCCGACGATCTCCATGGACTCGAACAGCGGCGGGCTCACGCGACGACCAGACATGGCCACACGCACCGGACCGAAAGCGAGGCGCGGCTTGTAGCCGCCCTCCTCAACCAGAGCCTTGTTCAGGGTCTCATGCAGGTTGTCGGTCTTCCAGTCAGCCTCATCCACAGCCTCGAGTGCGGCGATGGCCTTGTCCAGCACCTCGCCGGCAGAATCCTTCAGCTGCTTCTTGCGTCGTCAGCCGGCTCCAAGTAGCCCTCGGTGGAGAGCAGGGAGCCGACCATGCCGGCAACCTCACCCAGCAGGCGCACGCGCGGCTGAACCAGCGGAGCGGCGGCGGTCAGCACCTCACGCTCACGGTCGGTCAGGGCATCCCAGTTGTCGGCGGAAACCACACCGTCGCGGTGCAGGTACGGCACCGAGCGGCGCAGGAAGTCCTCGGGCTCAAGCATACGGATGTGCTCGGCGTTGATGGAGATGGCCTTGTCGATGTCGAAGCGGGCCGGGTTGGCCTTGACGTCGCGCACGTCGAACTTCTCGGTCATCTCGTCCATGGAGAACACGTCGCGGTCCGGTGCAATGGACCAGCCGAGCAGGGCCAGGTAGTTGAGCAGGCCCTCGCGGATGAAGCCATTGTCGCGGTGGTTGAACAGGTTGGACTCTGGGTCGCGCTTGGAGAGCTTCTTGTTGCCCTGGCCCATCACGTACGGCATGTGGCCGAACAGCGGCATCTCCTTGGCGATGCCGAGTTCCATAAGGTAACGGTAAAGCACGATCTGGCGCGGGGTGGAGCTCAGGAGGTCTCGCCGCGCAGCACGACGTTGACTTCCATCATCGCGTCGTCGACCGGGTTGGTCAGCGTGTACAGTGGGTCGCCGTTCGGGCGCACGATCACGTAGTCCGGCACGGAGCCGGCCTTGAACTCGATGGTGCCACGAATCAGATCGTCAAAGGCGATGTCTTCATCAGGCATCTTGATACGTAGCGCAGGCTTGCGGCCCTCGGCGCGGAAGGCGGCCTTCTGTTCATCGGTCAGGTTGCGGTCGTAGCCATCGTAGCCGAACTCGGCCGGACGGCCGGCGGCAAGGTTGCGCTCCTTGATTTCCTCAGGAGTGGAGAAGGACTCGTAGGCGTAGCCGGCTTCGAGCAGCTTGGCGGCAACATCCTTGTAGATGGCGGTACGCTCGGACTGGCGGTACGGGCCGTGAGGGCCACCCACATCGATGCCCTCGTCCCAGTCGATACCCAGCCAACGCAGGGATTCGAGGATCTGGTTGTAGCTTTCTTCGGAGTCGCGCACGGCGTCGGTGTCTTCGATACGGAAGATCAGCGTGCCGCCGGTGGCGCGAGCTTCCGCCCAGTTGAACAGGGCGGTACGAATCATGCCGACATGCGGGGTTCCGGTCGGCGACGGGCAGAAGCGAACACGAACGTTCTTGGGCAGTTCGGGTTTGGTGTTTTCAGCATCAGTCATAATCCCCTATTGTGCCGCGCGCGCCGGACGCGGAGAGCAGCGCTCCTCGCTCTTTTGCTTCGTTATTGATGTTTCGGGCCAACACCATCCCAAAACGGCCATTTTCCAACGAAATCTCTTTTGCCTGCCATTTGCTTTTCTTTTAAAAGCAAAATCAAAAGAAAAGAAAACAGCAAACGAGAATCAGCAGGCCAGGCCCACGAACAGCAGATCCCAGTCTTGAGATTCGTCTTCGTGCGATTCGCGCTGCTCAACGGCGGCATCCGTGTATTCGTGGTTCATGGCATTCCCTACATCTCTGTATGTTGCTTTATGCATAGCGCCAAAAGCTTCGTCTGCTTTCCAGTTCCGCCCCGCAACTGTGCGCAATATTCATGCAACAGGTTACACAACCGATCGATAACGTTCACCCTCAACTGATATCGATTTGATAACCATCGATTCTTTCCAGTGCATTCACCACAACTTTGGACATTATTTGGCGCAATTGTTGAGTTTTCCACTCATGCAATGGAAGAATATGATGTGACACATAGGTCTTATGAAAGGGGAATCAATGTCTGATCCAACAATGTGCCTTTGCCTCAGCAGCCTGAGGCCAACGGTACGCCCACACCTAATCCCGTACCGCAGTATGGCGCACCGGCCCCGGCGCAGCCCTCACAGCCGGCGCAGCCCGCTTACGGACAGCCGGCATACGGTCAGCCTGCTCCGACCGCGAACTCTTATGGCCAGGCCGTACCAACCTACGGTCAGCCCGCGCCCGACGCCAACACCTACGGTCAATCCGCACCGGCGTACGGCACACCGGCCCCCGATGACAATCCTTACGGCCCGGTTCCGCCGTCTTACGGCCAATACGCCGCGCCCACTGCCACTGTGCCGCTGGATAAGCCTTACTACGGATGCTCCTTCCAAGAAGCCTTCCTGCGCTTCTGGAAGAAGTACACGGTGTTCAAGGGCCGCGCGTCCCGCAGTGAATTCTGGTGGTGGGTGCTGGCCGCTTTCGGCATCAATATAGTGCTGGACATCCTCAACACCGCCACAGATGAAAAGCTTGGCTTCCTCGCCACCATTTGGGGTCTGGTGACCCTAATCCCCACCCTGGCACTTTCCGTCCGCCGTCTGCATGACACGAACAAGCCTGCTGGTGGGTTGCCATTTTCTATATCGCGATGGTTATCGGCCTTATCATCATGATTATCGGCGGTGGTGCGGCACTGTACGGCGGGTTCAGGAGCTTGGCAGTTATGACTATGGTTATGGCAGCATGGCCGCCGGCGGTCTTGGCGCGGCGGTCATTGGTGCGTTGATTACGCTGGCCGGCTGCGTTGTCTATATCGTGTTCATGGCTCTTCCCAGCAAGCCGGAGGGCGCACGTTTTGACGATGGCGCGGCGGCAACCCCATGCCTCAGGGTGCTTACGGCGCACCATACAGCACGCCTGTACCCCCGAATTTCGCCGCTCCGAACGCGCCCGCACCCGGCTTCAACCAGCCGGCCCCGGCTTACGGCCAGCCGCCCATGCCAACCCCCGACTATGGCCAGCCGGCTGCACCCGCACCTGATTACGGTCAGGTGCCGGCCCCGCAGTACGGCCAACCGGAGGCCCCGGCCCCACAGTACGGCCAGGTTCCGCCGATGCCTCAAAACGCCGGCGACGAATCCGCAACACCTTCTGAGCACACGGCTCCCGCCGGCGACAATGCCCAGAAACCCTGGCAAGGCCAGTAACCGATATCGGTGAACTTCCGTTGAAGAAGTTCCCCGCAACCAATGATGAAGCCCTACTCAACGCGAGTAGGGCTTCATCATTCTCGGCACTGTATTATCGGCACTGTATTCAGCCAACTACCCCAACGGCATCACGGCAATGGACTGCGAAAGCATATACGATTCACCCGGACTAAGGGCAACGATACGGTCTCGGCACGCCGCTGCCTCCACGGCCACAAAGCCACGCCATTCACCCGTCTTGGCATGGGCAATGGCGTTGCCGCCCTGCTCTCCGGGATTCCACACCACCGTCTGCGGCGAGCCGGTCTTGCCGATGCGAATCACACGACCCAGCACATGGTCCTGCAATTCCAGTGCAGCATCGGAATAATACACACGGTCCACCGGCTGATCGCCGAACATCACCGATGGCTGTTCTTGTAGTTTTGGCGGGAATCCGGCTTCCGTGGCATCCAGATATGTTGCACCCCGCAAACCGACCAGCCGCGCGCCGAGCACATCGCCGACATGCAGATACGAGTGCAGCGCCGCCTCATACGACATCGGCTCACCTCCCGTGTTGGTAACGGTCAGCGTCATCGTCAGCGTATCGCTGGCACACACCTCGTATGCGGCATGGAAACGCACGTTGGGTTCATCCTCGATCCATGGCACTTCGCCAGTCTCAGTCGTTCGGAATCCAGCACATACCGCACACGGGCACCGGTAAACGCCCCTTCGTCCAGCGCCCACTGGCGCAATCGTGCGAACCCATGAATCGGTCGCTTCGCAGTCTGCCCGCCATGCACAAACCCCGGCCCGAACCAGGGGAAGCACACCGGCACTCCCCCGCCAACCGGCTGACCAGCTTCGAAATGCCATGTGCGGGGCGTCCAGATTACATCCGGCTGCCCCGCCGGGGCCCAGCGCAGCAGATGCGCCCCGTAATCGCTGATTACCGCGCTACCGCCGTCATTGGTGAGCGTGCGCAGATTGACGCCATTGCCCATAAGTGTTTCTTCTTCCGTTGCGTAAGCGATGTTCTTCACCACATAGACGATTTCCTTGGCACGGAGGAATCGCGAGCAGGGGTAAGAGAACCGATCAGGCGGCTAAGCTGCCTTGATTCTCACAACTCCACGGTTTCTTTGCCAGGGTCATCTTTAATGTGCGCAAACTTGGCGGCCAAGGCCTCCTTGTTGCGCTTTTCGTCTTCTTCCTTGGCCTTCTTCTTGGCTTCGTCCGGGTTCCAGAGCACATCGTCGCGGTGCTTGGTCCATTCGGCACCGGCCAGCGGGGCAATGTATTCGGCGGTGGCGGTCAGCGTGTCCGCGCCAGCGGCCTTAGCGCGCGTATCAATCAGATCAAGAATCTGCTGGTCGGTCAGGCAGATGCGCGGAATCGAGCACTGCTCACGTAATTCGTTGACGTACAGCAGAATCGGCAACGTTACGATGGCGGTGGCCCGGGCTCGTCAGCAACATCAGCGGCATCAGCAACAGCCGGACCAACCAAGCCAACCGTCTCGGCATGCCCGCTCACCACGTTCAGCAGCGCATCGCATACGGCGAGCGCGGTGGCGAAACGGACGGCCACATCAGCCGGCTCGCCGGAAGCCGCCAAACGTCCGCCAGCTCGGCATCGGCTCAACCTGAGCCTCCACGGAGACAACCGTCTCACGGACTGCGGCCTCGACATGCGAATCCCAGTCAACACCTAAAGCTTCGGCGGCATCGAAAATCAGCTGCACATCGCCGGATTCCGAGTAACCGGCCATCGTATCGTAGGCGTCATTGGCAGCAAGCAGCGTGTCTACGATGCTTTGCGGACGGCCAGGAATCTCATCGGCCCCCTCGTAGACGAATTCGGCGTCAGGCATCGTAACATCCTGACCGGTGAGAATGCGTGCGAACGCGTGCGTGACACGCACCTGCAGGTTCTCCGCATACTTGGCGTCATTGTCCATCTGCATGGCTTCGGTCAGCGGCCACAGGCTAATTAGCGCCGAGCCGGCTTCAGCGGCCTCAGCTACCCCGCAATGCCGCGATCCGTGCGATTGCCTCACGATTGAGTTCAATGGTCATTCATGCTCCTCTGCGTTCACCACTTGATTGTAGTGCGTCCCATTGGCTCCCTCTGAGGGGAGCCCAGATTGTAGCTCAGCTATTCACCAGTGTGCCGTTACTTGACGTTGGCTGCTGGGTCGACATACGTGATTGACATCACACGGCCGGTTTCGTTGTCGTACGTCACCGAGGTCACGGAGCGAGCGCCGTGTGCCGCAGGAACATCCAGTGCTCGGGGTGGCCGGTCTCCAGATAATGGCGATAACTGAAAATCGGCGATTCGTGGCTGACCACCACAATCTGTTCGCCGGGGTGTTGGGCGACCTTCTCGCGTGCGAAATCATCCATGCGCTGCGCAATGTGCTGATAGGATTCGCCCCAACTCGGCTTGTACAGGTTGGTGACCAGTTTCCAATTGCCGTTC
>ENA-OQIO01000736-OQIO01000736.1-human-gut-metagenome-genome-assembly--contig:-NODE-736-length-16905-cov-6.561450_pt1 | contig 16905 bp, 22 predicted proteins | sample MGYA00242573_ERZ504737 | MGnify/ENA primary metagenome ERZ504737 (study PRJEB26092, sample SAMD00036203) | human gut metagenome | host: Homo sapiens | study: EMG produced TPA metagenomics assembly of...
TTTTGATTTTTTTCGTTTTTTTTTGCTGTTTCTTCGCAAAAAATAAAAAAAGCAGCATCAAATTTTGATACTGCTTTTGGCGTCCAGAAGGGAGTCGAACCCCCCGACCTTTCGCTTAGGAGAAGCCCCCGAGGGCATTTTTGACTCCCTACAAATCCCCGAAAATCCTTGATTTTACTGGCTTTTCTGGGATTTCACTGTTAGTAAATTCTCGTCCAAAACCTGCTAATTTTTCGTGGTTTTTTGCCTTCCTTTTAGCAGGGTATTAGCAAATGCAAAGAAATATGGGAAACATCATTGAGTTAATCTGTAGCCCATAAATCACAGGAAACGCATTTGAAGTTTACGCATTCTCTTATGCAAATCAATAATCTGTGTTCAAATATTATAATGGTTTTTCTTCTTGATTTCAAGATTTTTCAGGAATTACAAAAGGCAACCCTGACGGATTGCCTTTTTTGTATGACTAAATTGTTTTCGCTAAAGCCTTTAATAATGCTGCTGTTTCCGGATTTGATAACAGTTTTGTGAGCAAGGCGGCGTTTTCATCTGTACTGTTCTCAGCAGGCTTTTCTTTTTCAACTTCGCTCTCTTTTTGAACCTCTGCCATTGGGTCAAGGAGTTCAACCGAAGTTTCAAACTTGGGCATTGGAGCAGTTTTACCTTCTTCCGCATTTTTGAGACCTTTAGCGTTGTAGAACTGTTCCTCAAACTTCTGTGCGTTATATCGCCTGTCCTCGTCGATTATATGGCTGTAAACATCGGCAACCATATCCATTCGGGCGTGTCCTGAGTCGCTTGAACCGATTTCATATCGCCGCCGTTCCATTTCAGCTTGTAGGTTATACTTGCGTGACGGAAGCTGTGAAATACCACATCGGGTAAGTCGTTGTCCTGTATCAGCTTTTTCAAAGCACGGTTGATTACCTGACCTTCCATCGGTCTGCCTGACGAATGGCAGAATACCAAGTCATAATCCAAATACTCATCACCGAAAAGCTCTTTCATTTCGTCAATCTGCTTTTTTCTCTCTAACAGCATTTGAGCTACGGTTGACGGCAAGAAGATTTTTCTCACACTTGTTTTAGTTTTTGGCGTTTTCAAAACAAGGGAGGTATTTGTATTTGACAGAGTTCTCGGAAAGACACGGATAATGTCCTTATTATCAAGCACCTCCATTACATCTCTGTTTACTCGCTGAAGCTCTTTATCTACAAAAATGGAAGCGTTGTTTTCTTTCAGGCTTTCCTCCGAAATATCAATGCAATCCCAAGTAAGACCGAGCATTTCACCCATACGGAGTGAACAGGCAAAGGATAAATTGATGGCTAATGCGAGAATATCATCATCGCACACTTCAAGAGCGTGCATAAGAGTTTCTGCTGTCCATATTTCTCGTTTCTGATGTTCCTCTTTCGGGAGCGTTGCATTGAGAACCGGGTTTCTTGTCATCAACTCCCATTTTACCGCCTGATTAAAGGCACTCCTTAAAAACTTATGGATTTCTCTTACGGTATGTACGGTCAGATACTCATTTTTAGGCTTTTTATTCTGTACCACTTTGGTCTTAACTTTCAGAAGGCTTTGATAGAATTTATCCATAAGTCTCGGAGTCAGTTCATCAAGTTTCACATCGCCGATAAGCAGGCGAATGTCATCGCCGGAAATCGTTCCGTTCGGGCTGATGTTATTAAAGAAGTTCTCGTCCTTTTCGGTGAGAGTATCTCCAGTCCGCTGACCTGTACCCGGTTCAATACAGTAGGCAATATTGCCCGAATACGAACCCATTGCACGAAGTCCTGTATATTTTGTGGACAAGCCTTTCCAACCGTTCATATAGTTGAGATTGCCGTGTCCCCATTCGCCGTTGTTATTGGTATCTCCGCTTCGGGGATAATCGACGAGGTACACATCGGCTTTTTCTCCTACGGCTGCAAAGGCTGTCGTTGCCCCAATGCCCGTAAAAGCAGTAAGGCTCATAACCGCCGCCAACATAAGCGAGACGGCTTTCTTGAATTTTGTTTTAACCATTGCGTTTTCCTCCTTGAAATGCAAAAACGCACCGATTTTACTCAGTGCGTCCGCTTAAAATTATTTTGTTTTAGCAGTAGCCGATATAGATGTTGTACTCCGTATCGGATAGCTTTTCTGTCCATATCCACACAGCGGTAAAACCTTCGCTGTTCTTGTATCGGTTCAGTCTGCTTTCAATATCAGACTTAATATCGCTTCGGTTAGGATTTGCGGATATGGGATTGTCCCAACATTCTGTCGCCGTGCTGTCAAGAGAAAGCCCTATGCTCACCGCATACTCTTTTGCGTAACTTACATAAGGGCTGACATCGAATGTCTGCTTGGGCGGCTCTGTCGGTTTTTCAGTCGGCTTATCTGCCGGCTTCTCTGCGGCAGTTGTTTGTTCCTTCGGCTGTTCCGGTTGCTTTTCGGGTACAGTCGGTGTCTGCTGCGGTGTTTCTGCCTTGGGCTTTTCGGTTACGGGATTATCGGCACTTTTTTCTTCCGCCGGTTTTGTCTGAACAGTTGCGAATGTCTGACTCTCAGCGGTTGATTGGCTTTCTTCAGCCGTAATCGGTGCTGTTTCCTGAACTGTCGTGCTTTCCGGTTCTTCTGCCGTTTCTTCCTGAGAATTTGTTTCGGTATTACCAGCCGGAAAAGAAGTCTCTGTTTTCGTAATCTCCTGTGCAGCTTCTTTGGCTGTGTTACCGGTACAACCTACGAGGAAAATCATCAGGCAGGCAAGAACACAAGGTATCAGCCTGTTTTTCATATCCATCGCTCCTTTCTGCCTTAATCGTAATAAAAACCGGTCAAAACATCAAAGATGCGATTGGCTGAACTTTTTATCGTAGCAGACATTTTGCTTTTGCTCCAAATGTGCGAACCCTTTAATAGACAGCTATATGTTATTAGAGATAGATATACTCAAGGGAGATAGAGTATATTATTTCAGCAGGTTAATAGCCGGTATATATAGGGGTTAGAGTGTGAGAAAGGGGGAAGGCTATCGGCTGTCACGGTCGGCTCTGCTTCGAAGAAACTTGTTGTAATGCTCCAATGCCTTGCACACAAAATCCTCCGTTTGGCTTATGGGAATGTTCTTCGGGATAAGCTGTCGAACCCTGTCGCCCCTCAAAACAATTTTCTCCCTTTGGTTTGGTTTTTCCTCCGACATAATCGCTTGGATTGCTTCGGTTGTGAGCTTGCCCTCCTCAAAGAACTTTCGCATACGGATTGTTTGGTCGTGGGACGGGGTTGCATCGTTCAGGTCGATTTCATCAACCACATCACGCTGACTGTCCTCATCGAGAAAAGACAATTCAACCGCCGGTCGCATTTTAATTCGCCCCTCATCAACATAATCCAAAAGTTCGGGAACAAGATTTGTAAGGCGAATATATCGCTGAATTTGCGTTTGGCTTTCGCCACTTTGAGTTGCAAGTTCTTCCCTTGAAAAATTTTGTCCCACTGGGACTAAATTATCTTTGCTCGGTCTGCCCGCTTGCCTTTTCATCGCTTCCAAACGCATTTTGTAGGCATAGGCTTTTTCTGAGGGAAGTATCTGCGACCTTTGGTAGTTGCTCTCAACCATTAAAATCGTGGCTTCATCTCGGTTCAGTTCAACGACTTCACAACGGAGCGTATCAAACCCGGCAACTCACAAGCTCGCTTTCGTCTGTGTCCTGAAATGAGTTCGTATCTGCCGTCCTCTTTCTGCCTTACCGTTGCCGGAGTAATAACCCTCGTTCCTTAATACTCTCAATGAGCTGTGCCATATCCTCGTCATCACGCACCTTAAAAGGGTGGTCGGGGAAATCGTCAATCTCAGTCAAGGGAATATCTCGGATTTTGGAAAGCTTTTCTTCATCTCTCTGTTCCTGCGTTGAAAATAAGTCATCGAGCTTCGTGAGAGTGAAGTCGCTCTTTCTTCCTGCCATCGGCTAACACCTCCTTTGTAAATTCGGTGTACGCTTTTGACACCGTGCTGCCCGGTTCGTAGGCAAAAATGCTCTTGCCTTTGGAAGAAGTCTCTGCGGCTTTTACGGCAATCGGGATATATGTTCGATACATCTTGATTTGACTACCGAAGTTCTCTCTCAGAGCTTCTACCGTGCTTTTGGCGAGGTTGGTGCGGCTATCCACCAAAGTGAGAAGCATACCGTCAATCTTTAAGTTCGGATTGATACGCTTCTTAACTCGTGAAATAGTCCCCACGAGCTGCGTCATTCCTTTTGCCGGTAAATACTGAGCCTGAACAGGGATAATAACGCTGTCCGCCGCAGATAGAGCATTGATTGTTACCATTCCGAGGGAAGGCATACAATCTATTAAGATATAGTCGTATTTGTCCTTCACTTCGCTGAGATAGTTTCTCAATGCCGTCTCTCTGCTCATTGCGTTGACAAGGTTAAACTCCATTGCTGAAAGCTCAAGGTTTGCCGGAACAAGGTCAACACCTTCGTCGTGGTGCAGAATACCGACCGTAGGGTCATTCATCGTTTCGTTTATGACATCTGTGAGTTTTGTTGCAAGCGTGATACCCAAGTTGTCTGTATCCTGCCAACCGAGACAAGTGGTTAAGTCGCCCTGCGGGTCTGCGTCTATGAGCAATACTTTCTTGCCCTGCATTGCAAGACCGACGCGAGGTTTACCGTAGTGGTCGTCTTTCCAACTCCGCCTTTTTGATTGCATATCGCAATCGTTTTGCAGTTTGACACTTCTTTTTGCCCTCCTTTCTGAAATTCATAGCCACCGCATTATGGCTATGTACCTGACCGACTCATTTCCTAATCGGTCATAGCAATATTTGTTCTCAACACCCCTTGCCAAGCAAAATGCTTATGGGAAGTCACTAAGGAACAGACTGCTTATCTGTATCATAGGATTCTAACCTCTGCCGGGTACTCCGCCAGCTCCGTAGAGAAGTATCATTATCCTTCTGACTGTCATCGCCGTAACAGGGGCAACCTGTTACCTATACCGGGAGTTCTCGCTGTTCTGCAATGCAGAAGTCACGGCGTACCCGATAAGGTGGCTAAAATCATCAGAATTAAAGTCTTAGTGAATGGTTTATTCAGTTGTCAAAATACAAGTGAAAGGGCTGACCTTTTCGTGGCTCGGAATTAACCCCTTCACTTGTTTGAAATGGGAGAGCGTTTTTGGGGGGTGTTTTTTCAAAATTTCTTGAAAATTTTTTTGCTAACAAAAAAAAGCCACCTACTTTCCTCTTAATTGAGGTCAATAGACGGCGGGTAGAAATATTCATAATTTTGGTGTATAATAGGAAATTAAGAGAAAGACAAATTTGAATTTTTTGTGGAGGTGTTTATATGATATTCCTAAAGGTATTGGCTGTAGTTCTGGGATTGGCATTCCTTCTGTTTGGATACTTCATTTACTTTAAAAAGAAATACAATCTTATCAACGGTTTTGAGGCGGATTTCAAAGCCGGTCGGAAGAAAGAAGAATACGCAAAGAAAGTGGGAATGATAGAGTTTGTTGTTGGTATAGTTCTGCTTATCACAGGTGTTGCACTTATTCTGTTTGCCTAATAAATTCCAGTTTGTCTAACTTACTCTAAATTAGCAAAGACCGCTTACAAAAGTGTAGGCGGTCTTTATTCGTGTTCAGATATATTTGATTTTGAACTTTCTTTTCTTGGCTGAAAGCACCTTGCAAAGAATATCATCTGCTGCGTCCGTGTATCTGCCTTGTGCTATCAGGCTGTTCTTCAAACGGATAAGTGATTGCAGCACTTCGCTGTATTCGTCCTTGGAAAGGTATAAATGATATTTTTGTTCTTTCAAAACAACCACCTCCTGTTACCGCAATTATATAATAAGAAATGGCATAGAAGTAGTGTGCGATTGTCGCTTGACCACCCCTAAATGAACGAATTAACAGGGTAACGAACGCCTTATTCATTAGCAGGAATTTTGCTCGAATTTTTCTGCCATTAGCAGAGAGGGCATTTTCATTAGCAAAATAGCGAAAATCCTGCTAATTTTTATTAGCAAGTCGTTCACCTGAAAGGCGGACGACATTCGTCCTAATTTCCATTAGCTGACGGAGATTTTGCTAATGAAAATCTGTGAATTTTACGATTTTTCACTTTTTCCGTAAAAATGAAACGCCGGAAACCCTTGATTTTACTGGGTTTTCCGGCGGAGTTTTTGGCGTTCCCGAGGTGATTCGAACACCCGACCTACCGCTTAGGAGGCGGTCGCTCTATCCAGCTGAGCTACGGAAACATCTTTAAAATCTATTCAATTTTAGTCTTAAACTTACTCAATGTCAATCGCCTTTGCCCGAAAGGCGGTCGTTATAACATATTCTTAGGAGGCGAATGCTCTATCCAACTGAGCTACTGGGACATATCATGATTTTAACACAATTCTGTAAAATCAACGATTGTTTTTACATGGTTTTTTTCAAACACCTTCTGATTGTTTGGATTTACTAAACCAATACACTCAATATTTAATGATCGAGCTGTATTGATCGCATACATCGAATCCTCAAATACAATTGCACTTTCTGCAGTTGTATTTAAATCCTTCAATACATACTCATAAATGTCCACTTCTCTTTTTGACATCTTTAATTCATCTGCTGAATATACATTCTCCATATATTCCAACATACCAAGTCGATCTAATACTTTTTCGGATAATACCTTGTGTTTGATGTTAATACAGCCATCTTTTTCTTTTCTGAAGCACACTTCTTTATATAATCCAAAGCACCCTTCTTTGCCTCAATATGATACGCATATTGATTTAAAATATCTTCATGTACTTCATTGAACATCCAAGCCTCATCCTGTTTAGTATGAAATCTTTCTTTGATGTATGTTAAAACCTCTGAAAATTTCATCGTAAAAAAGATTTGACGAGCCTCTTCCATACTCATATACAAATCCATCTTTTTAAATAAATGAATGATGGCATCTTCCCATACGTGCATCGATTCAATTAATGTATCATCTAAATCAAAAAGTATTGTTTCCATATTTCACCTAAATGGTGCGCCTGACAGGTCTCGAACCTGCAACCGCCAGAATCGGAATCTGATACTCTATCCAGTTGAGCTACAGGCGCATTACTTGATAATTATAGCCTAAATTAGTTTCATAATCCATTAAAATGTGGTATAAAAGTGAATGTATATTTTAGGAGGAGAATATTTTTCATGGCAAAACGAATTATTCAAGTTGAAGAAAAAGTACCCGCAAATCTGCTGATACCATTAAGTATTCAACACATGTTCGCAATGTTTGGAGCCAGTGTATTAGTACCATTCTTATTCGGTATTAACCCAGCTATCGTACTATTCATGAATGGTATCGGAACATTGTTGTTTATTTTTATCACAAAAGGAAAAGCACCAGCCTATTTAGGAAGTAGCTTCGCCTTCATTGCTCCCGCAAATATCATTATCGCAAAATTTGGATATCCATACGCATGTGGTGGATTTGTTGCGGTTGGTTTTTGCGGATGTTTATTGGCAATGATCATCAAGAAATTTGGAACAAAATGGATTGATATCGTACTACCATCTGCCGCAATGGGACCCGTTGTTGCATTAATTGGTCTAGAATTATCTTCATCTGCTGCAAGTACAGCTGGAATTCTAGGTGATAACATTGACCCTAAAAACGTGATTGTTTTTGCGGTTACGCTTGGTATGGCTGTAATTGGAAGTGTATGCTTCAAAAAATTCTTAAGCGTTATCCCAATCTTAATTGCCGTAGTTACAGGATATTTAACTGCTGTTGCTGTAGGCATTGTTGACTTTACTCCAGTCCTTCAGGCAAGCTTTATCTCAATTCCAAACTTCCAAGCACCAAAATTCAGTATGGATGCCATTCTAATGATGCTTCCCGTATTATTAGTTATCGCATCTGACACATTGGTCACCAAATCGTTACAGGTGAAGTTGTAGGAAGAAACTTAATTGAAGATCCAGGACTACACCGCTCTTTATTCGCTGATAACTTCTCAACAATGATTTCAGGTTTAATTGGATCTGTTCCAACTACAACTTACGGAGAAAACATTGGGGTTATGGCGATTACTGGCGTATACAGCGTACAAGTTATTGCTGGAGCTGCCATCCTATCCATCATCTGTTCATTCATTGGTCCATTATCTGCATTGATTCAAACAATTCCAAATCCAGTTATCGGTGGAATCAGTTTCTTACTATACGGTATGATTGGTACAAGTGGATTAAGAATTCTAGTCGACCAAAAAGTCGATTATGGAAAAAGCGTAAACATGATCTTAACATCCGTTGTATTCGTTGTTGGACTTAGCGGAGTAACAATTCACTTAGGAAATATTTCCTTATCAGGAATGGTACTTGCTTGTATCACTGGAATGATTATGTCCTTACTATTCTATATCTTTGAAAAATTCCATTTGTTAAACGAAGAGGAATAAAATAAAAATTGTCATCATTCACGATGACAATTTTTTAATGCTTCGCATCATAATAAATTGATGCTTTTACTTTTTCTGTATGTTCTTTACCACAAAGCTTTTCTAGAATCGCAAACGCAAACTCAATACTTGCTGCCGCACTTACACCCGTAATGATGTTTCCGTCTGTAACGGCATAAGCATATTGATATTCACCACCAAAATCTTCATCCATATCTTTAAAACAAGTATATTTCTTACCTTTTAAGATACCCTCATGACCTAAGATTGTTGGAGAAGCACAAATAGCTGCCAATACTTTATTTTCAGCAAACTCATGAGCTAATTTTAATACTTCTTCATTCTTTTCTAGCTTTTGATAATGTGGACCACCAGGTAAAACTAAACAATCCACATCGCTAAAGTCATATGTGTTCATTGGAAACACACTCGAATAGGTTACGCCAAAACGACCTGTAACCTGTTCCTCATTGTTAACACCAATCATATCCACATCAAGTCCACCACGTCTAAGTAAGGCAATTGGACCCATAGCTTCTAATTCTTCAAATCCATTTTCTAACAAAACTGCAACTTTCACGTTCATCACCTCTTAAAATAAGTATACAACAGAGTATAATAATTGTGAAAGGTTGTGATTATATGAAAGAAACAAAAACAGAAGCCATCTCATCGGCAATTCTATGCATTTTATCTGGCTTAGTCTTATGCATATTTAACGTCTCCATATTAACAACAATTACGCGAGTTATTGGATGTATCTTTTTAGTCATTGCGATTCTATTTCTATATACATATTTCAAGAAAAGAAATAGTACAACACTAACAACTCTTGTATTAGGCATATTCCTATTGTCTGTAGGCCTATATATGAGTTTTGAACCAAGAAAATTCATTAGTATTTTACCTATGCTTGTAGGAATTCTATTGATTATTAATTCCCTATCTCATTTTCAAAAAGTATTACTCTTAAAAGATAATGGTTTTGAACAATGGAAAGTCAATCTTGCCGGAGCTATCTTTATCTTAGTTGTCGGAATTGTATTACTTATGAAACCCATTCAATCCTTAGACTTTATTTTCTCTTTAACTGGATCCTTCCTTGTACTAAATGGAATTCTTATCTTTTTGGATCAATATTTCATCCAAAAACGAATTTATAAATCGAAGCACACCCTGCTCATTATTTGTATAGTCGCTAATATATTTAGCGGCTTTTTTTGCCTGTGCACTCCCATTTTTCATCGCAACTCCATATCCACAAGATGCCAGTAGATCCACATCATTTCCATTGTCTCCAAAAGCCATTACACAATCTATGGAGGTATTTTTCTTCCTACAAATGAATTGAATAGCTTCAAGCTTCCCAACATCCTTCTTGCATAATTCAGTCCCAAGTCTTCCAACATCATAAAACCGATATTCTGGATGTTGTTTTAAGATTGATTTTTTTAATTTCAAGATTGGAAGTCCCGCAAAACACACCTTGTCATATAAAGGTACCTCTAAAGATATACTCTTTTCAAATTCAGTCTCTCTTAATGCTCTTATATAATGCACATTAAAAGGAATTACTGAAGCAAGCTTTTTTAATCCATTCATAAATGATATATCAAACATCGAATAACGACCATTTTGCCAAACATAACTAATCATATGATGTTTCTTTGCTTCTTCTATCAATTCTTTTACTTCATCTTTTGAGAGTCGCGTAAAACACTTTATTTTCCCATCTAAAAAATCATGTATTTCTAAACCGTTCGAACTTGCCACAAAACCATTGTGTTCTCTTAGTTTTAGTTTTTCGATAACTTCATCCAACTCTTCATAAAACCTTCCAGTCACAATCCCAACTACAATACCTTTTTGTTCAAGTTCAATTATTTTATGAACTGTATCTTTATCAATATGTTTATGTGAATCATATAGTGTTCCGTCTAAATCAAAAACGACAATTTTAACCATTTTTTACCTCTTTGCTAGAAAACCTACTAAATATATATTATTATAATAGAAAGAAAAGGGGAATGTGAAATGAAAATATCAACTAAAGGACGCTATGCCCTTCGCTTACTTATAGATTTAGCTCAACATAATGATTCAGGCTTTATAACGCTAAAGGATATTGCCGCCAGACAAAATATCTCAAAAAAATATTTAGAACAAATCGTTCCAATTCTTACAAAAAGTGGAATGGTTCAATCCAACCGTGGTTTTCAAGGGGGATATAAGCTTGCAAAAAATCCAGACCAAATCCTTGTATATGACGTATTAGTCGCAACCGAAGGTAATTTGTCTTGTGTTGCCTGCTTAGACTCAGAAGTAAATGTATGTCCAAGAAAAGAAGATTGTACTACACTTTATATTTATGAAGGATTAAATCAAGTGATTGAAACCTATTTAAAAGGAATCTCACTACAAGACATTTTAAATCGTGAACAAAGCTTTGATTATATAATCTAAGCTTTTCTTTTACTTTTTTTAAAGATAATATTACAATAATGGATAGGAAATGAGGTAAATTTATTATGAAAACTGAAACAAAATGTTTACATGCCGGATACGAGCCAAAAAATGGTGAGCCAAGAGAAGTTCCAATTTATCAAAGTACAACTTTTAAATATGATTCAAGTCTTCAAATGGGAAGATTATTCGATTTAGAAGACAGTGGATATTTCTATTCACGCCTTCAAAACCCAACAAACGATATTGTCGCAAGTAAGATTGCTGCTTTAGAAGGTGGTATTGCTGCTATGCTAACGTCAAGTGGACAAGCTGCCAACTTCTTTGCGGTATTCAACATTTGTGAAGCTGGAGATCACTTAATTGCTTCTAGTGCCATCTATGGTGGAACTTACAACCTATTTGGCGTAACAATGAAGAAAATGGGTATTGACTGTACATTTGTTGACCCAGAAATCAGTGAAGAAGATCTTCAAAAAGAATTCAAGCCAAACACAAAATGTGTCTTTGGAGAAACTATCACAAATCCAACTGTACGTATTTTCGATATTGAAAAATTCGCAAAAGTTGCTCATGCGAACGGAGTTCCATTAATCATTGACAACACATTCGCTACACCAATTATGTGTCAACCAATCCAATGGGGAGCTGATATTGTTACTCACTCTACCACAAAATATATGGATGGACATGCATCTTGTGTAGGTGGAGCCATTGTAGATAGTGGTAACTTCAACTGGCTAGAACATGCAGAAAAATATCCAGGACTAACTACACCCGATGAATCGTATCATGGTATTGTCTATGCTGAAAAATTTGGTAAATTAGCTTATATCACAAAAGCTACAAGCCAATTGATGCGTGATTTAGGATCAATCCAAGCACCTCAAAATGCATATTACTTAAATCTAGGATTAGAATCATTAGCTGTTCGTATGAAAGCACATTGTGCAAGTGCACTAGCTGTAGCTAAATACTTAGAAGCCAATGAAGATGTTGCATGGGTTAAATACGCAGATCTTGAAAGTGATCCTCATCATGAATTAGCTAAAAAATATTGTCCAAATGGAACTTGTGGTGTATTGTCATTTGGATTAAAAGCCAATCGTGATCAAACTGAAAAATTTATGGATAGCCTAAAATTAGCTTCTATTGTAACCCATGTTGCCGACGCAAAAACTTGTCTATTACACCCAGCAAGTCATACACACCGTCAAATGAGTGAAGAACAATTAAAAGAAGCTGGTGTAGCTCCAGATTTAATTCGTTTCTCTGTAGGTCTTGAAGATGCACAAGACATTATCAACGATTTACAACAAGCACTAGACGCAATGAAAGCATAGTCTTTTACAGAATGGAATTTTCCATTCTGTTTTTTTCGAGTATAATAAAGTGTATACAAAAAAAGGAGTTGTTTATATATGCCAATCAACATACCCGATGCATTGCCCGCAAAAGACATATTAGAAAGTGAAAAAATCTTTGCGATTGAAGATAAAAGTGCACATAGACAAAGAATTCGACCATTAAAGATCGTGATTCTAAATCTAATGCCCAAAAAAATAGAAACGGAAACCCAAATCTTACGATTAATTTCTAAAAGCGCACTACAAGTTGATATTGATTTTATGATGGTCAAAAATCATATTTCTAAAAATACAAGCCAAGATCATTTAGTTAAATTCTACACATACTTTGAAAATTAAAAATAATTACTACGATGGAATGATCATTACAGGAGCTCCTGTTGAACATCTAGAATATGAAGATGTGGATTATTGGAGTGAACTTGAAGAAATCATGGAATGGTCTAAGACTCACGTCTATTCTACATTACATATTTGTTGGGGAGCCCAAGCTGGACTTTATTATCATTATGGAGTTCAAAAGCATATCTTGCCAGAAAAAGTATTTGGCATCTTTCCAGAACAATTAGTCGATGAATATGACTTTTTAACGAATGGCTTTGATGAAATCCACTATACACCTCACTCTAGACATACGGCAATCGATGAAGATGCGTCAAAAAAGTGAAATGCTTATCCATCCTATCAAAAAATGATGAAATCGGATCGAACATCATTGTCACAAAGGACTATCGTCAAATATTTATTTTGGGACATTTAGAATATGGAAAAGAAACATTAAAAGATGAATATTTTAGAGATTTAAAAGCCAATAAACCAATCCATATTCCATTCAATTATTTTCCCGATGATGATCCAGAAAAAGAACCTATCTTAAAATGGAGAAGCCATGCCAATCTTCTATATCGCAACTGGCTAAACTATGTATATCAATTGACGCCATTTGAAATTGAAGAAATCGGAAAAATAAAAGAACCCATTGGTACGGGTTCTAGAGAAGATCATGGCTATGCCAAGACTTTTACGAAGTAATTTTTTACTTCGTATTTTTATTATTCCGCAAACATTGGAGTAGATAAATAACGCTCACCTGTATCTGGTAATAATACTACGATTGTTTTCCCTTTATTTTCGGGATGTTTTGCGATTTGAATAGCGGCATATGTAGCAGCACCACTTGAAATACCCACTAACATACCTTCATTATGTGCAATCAAGCGACCTGTTTCATAAGCTTGTTCATTTGTGACTGTAAATACTTCATCGTATGCACTTGTATCCAAAGTGTTTGGAACAAAGCCAGCACCAATACCTTGAATACCATGAGGACCTGCATGACCTTGTGAAAGTACTGGACTTGTTGCAGGTTCAACCGCAACCACTTTCACATTTGGATTTTGATCCTTCAAATATTTACCTGTACCACTTACAGTACCACCCGTTCCAACACCAGCAACAAAAATATCAACTTTCCCCTCTGTATCCTTCCAAATTTCTGGACCAGTCGATTCGTAATGAGCTTGAGGGTTTGATGGATTTTCAAATTGACTTGGAATAAAACTGTTTGGTGTAGCAGCTGCCAATTCCTGAGCTTTTGCAATAGCCCCCTTCATCCCAGCCTTTCCATCTGTTAAAACAACTTTTGCGCCATACGCCTTCAATAAGTTACGACGCTCTACACTCATTGTTTCAGGCATTGTCATAATAGCCTTATATCCCTTAGCTGCTGCAACAGATGCAATCCCAATACCTGTATTTCCACTTGTTGGCTCAATCAATGTAGCTCCTGGCTTGATTAACCCTTTTTTCTCAGCATCTTCAATCATTTTCTTTGCGATACGATCCTTTACACTTCCAGCTGGATTAAAAAATTCTACTTTCGCAACTACACTAGCATCTAAACCTTCTTTTTCTTCAATATGTGTTAATTCTACTAATGGTGTATTTCCAATTAAATCTGAAATTGCTTTATATACTGTCATTTTCTTTTCCTCCTATTAAACAAATTCAATATTATTCATTTAAAGAGCTACAACATCGTTTCATAATTAGTACCTCTGCTTATTATTCCTAGTAACTTTATAGGCATTATAGGAGTTTGACTCCCTCTTGTCAATAAAAAAAGTGATAGAAATTCATCTATCACAAATTCTTTTCAATGAAATAAGAAACTCCATCATCTTCATTTGATTTTGTTAAATACTTTGCGACTTCTTTTAAACTCTCCTGTGCATTTTCTACGGCAACACCATCTACAACTTCAAACATAGAAATATCATTATAGTTATCCCCAAAAGCCAGTACGCTGTTTGAGTCTATATCAAGATATTCCAATAGCTTTAACAAAGTTTTACCCTTCGTCGAATCCTTATTTGTTAAAGTATAAATAATACCTTCCGATTGCATACATACCGTTTTATCGCAAACAGAATTCAATTGATCTTTCACCCTCTCCATATTTGGATGGATCATCACAACCTTAAATATTGATTCCCTAACAATATCTTCAATATTGGCATCTTCAACAATTTCGCATTTACCGATCAAACGATTCTTAAACGCATCTAGCCCTTCTTGATATCCGACTGAATAGATTGTCTGATTCGTATAAGCCAGGAACGCAACTTTGTTTGCGACTAATATATTTAAACAAGTCTTTAATTCACTAGAATCAATTGGACATTCATAAATACATGTATCACCCAAAAACATGTTTGCTCCATTATTCGTAATATAAGGTAAAGTAATATTTAATTCTTTTATATAATCCTGAATAATATGCACATTTCGACCCGATACAAAAGTAAGTGGAACATTCTTTTCAATCAGAACACTTTTAATATTTCTATCTAAACTTTTATCATCATGCAAAAGCGTGCCATCTAAATCAGCAACAATCAATTTAATAGTTTTTAAAGACATTCCTTTACCTTTTCAACAATATGATCCGCATTCAAACCATATTTAGCTAGTAGTTCATTTGGGGTTCCACTCTCTCCAAAAGTATCCTGCATACCCATCATTTCCATACGCACTGGACTCTTCTTAGAAGTTACTTCACTCACTGCACTTCCTAAACCTCCATACACATTGTGTTCTTCACAAGTGATGATGATTTCATGGGATTTTGCGATTTTTTCAATCAACTCTTCATCGATTGGCTTGATACAAGGCATATCTACAACTGTAACTGAAATATCTTCTTTAGCTAAAATTTCAGCGGCTTTCAATGCCTCTTGCACCATCATTCCTGTCGCAACCAATGCGATTTTCTGACCTTCTCTTAAAACTTTTCCTTTACCCAATTCAAACTTAAAATTTTCATCATATACATCTTCCACTGCGCCACGACCCAGTCTTACATAACAAGGTCCTGCAATATCAGCTACTGCCTTTACAATTGCTTTTGCCTGGTATTGATCACATGGTACAAATACTTTCATATTTGGAATACTTCTCATAAGCGCAATATCTTCAATACATTGATGACTTGCACCATCTTCTCCAACTGTAATTCCAGCATGCGTTGCGCATACTTTTACATTCAAATTAGGATAACAAATACTATTACGAATTTGCTCAAAAGCTCGGCCTGCCGCAAACATCGCAAAACTTGATGCATAAACAACCTTATTACTTGCGGCCATACCAGCAGCGACTGCCATCATATTTCCTTCGGCAATTCCCATATTAAAATGATGTTCCGGTCTTGCCTTTTTGGCATCGATTGTCTTTGTAGATTTTGTAAGGTCCGCATCTAATACTAAAACATCATCTCTTTCTACAACTAATTCTGCCAAAGCCTTTCCATAGGCATTACGTGTTGCTTCTTTTGCCATTATTCAAGACCTCCTAATTCCTTCATTGCCGTTTCATATTGTTCATCATTTGGAGCCGTACCATGCCATGCATAGTTATTTTCCATGAAGGATACACCTTACCCTTGATTGTATGGGCAATGATCATTGTTGGATTTCCCTTTTCGTTCTTAGCTTGATTGAATGCATTTCTTAATTCATAAAAATCATGTCCATTTACGTCCAATACGTTCCATCCAAAAGATTCAAATTTACTTGCGAAAGGTTCCGGTGATATAACATCATCAATATTTCCATCAATCTGTAAATGATTGTAGTCTAAAACGGCACATAAATTATCCAATTTATAGTGAGAGGCTGCCATACAAGCTTCCCATACTTGTCCTTCTTCACATTCCCCATCACCTAATAAGCAATAAATTCGATGTGTATTCTTATCGACATGCTTATTGACAATAGCCATGCCCACAGCACAAGAAACACCTTGTCCTAAAGATCCTGTAGACATGTCTACACCTGTAACTTCATTCATGTTGGGATGTCCTTGTAAATTTGAATTGATCTTTCTAAATGTAGTTAAATCATCATCTAACAACCCCTTTTCTTTTAATGTTCCATACAATAATGGACTCGCATGCCCTTTACTTAACACAAAACGATCGCGATCAATTGAATCAACATTGTTTTTATTGATATCCATCTGTTCAAAATAGATTTCTGTTAAAATATCTGCACCACTCAAAGATCCTCCTGGATGTCCTGATTGGCACTATATACTTCGGTTAATATATTCTTACG
>ENA-OQIO01000737-OQIO01000737.1-human-gut-metagenome-genome-assembly--contig:-NODE-737-length-16902-cov-3.160119_pt1 | contig 16902 bp, 15 predicted proteins | sample MGYA00242573_ERZ504737 | MGnify/ENA primary metagenome ERZ504737 (study PRJEB26092, sample SAMD00036203) | human gut metagenome | host: Homo sapiens | study: EMG produced TPA metagenomics assembly of...
AAAAGAAAAAAATGCTGTGATATTAGCACATTATTATGTTCCTGATGATGTTCAAGAAGTCGCAGATTATATAGGAGATTCTTTTTATTTAAGTAAGATTGCGAAAAATATTGGTGCTGATTTAATTGTATTTGCAGGAGTATCTTTCATGGGTGAAAGTGCAAAAATTTTAAATCCTAAAAAGAAAGTATTATTGCCAGATAGATATGCAGATTGTGCAATGGCACATATGGCAAGTGTTGCTAAAGTAAAAAAAATGCGTGAACAAATCGAAGATTTAGCAGTAGTTTGTTATATAAATTCTACAGCTGAATTAAAAGCAGTCTCTGATGTTTGTGTAACTTCTTCTAACGCAGTTGAGATTGTGAAAAAATTATCAAATAAAAATATTTTCTTCATTCCAGATGGTAACTTAGGAGCATATGTAGCGAGCAAAGTTCCTGAAAAGAATATTATCTGCAATGATGGTTATTGTCCAATACATAGAAAAATAAGTGTAAATTTAGTGATTGAAACGAAAAGAGCACATCCAAATGCGTTGTTTTTAGTTCATCCAGAGTGTAGTGAAGAAGTAACGAATTTAGCTGATTTTGTAGGCAGTACATCAGAAATTATAAAGTTTGCCACTAATTCTGAGGCAAAAGAGTTCATCATTGGTACAGAAAATGGTGTTATGTATGAATTGAAACAAAAAAATCCAGATAAGTTATTTTTGCCAGCAATACCTAGACAATATTGTGATGACATGAAAAAAGTTACTTTAACGAAAGTTAAAGATAGCTTAGTGAATGAAAGATATGTGGTAGAAGTTGATGAAGAGTTAAGTATCAAAGCGATGAAACCACTTGAAAAAATGTTAGAATTAGCAAAATAATGAAGGTGTAAATATGCAAAATTATAAAACAGATATATTGATTGTAGGTACTGGTGCTAGTGGCTTATTTGCAGCACTACATTGTCCTAGTGATAAAAATATATTGATGATAACAAAAGATGCTGTAGAAAATAGTGATTCTTTCTTAGCACAAGGTGGTATTTGTGTCTTAAGGGATGAAAATGATTATAATAGCTTCATGGAAGATACATTGAAAGCTGGTCATTATGAAAATAGAAGAGAGTCTGTAGATATAATGATACGTTCTTCTCGTGAAGTCATAAATGAATTGATTGGCTATGGTGTAGATTTTGCTAGACAAGAAAATGGTGAATTAAATTATACAAGAGAAGGTTGTCATTCTAAAGCTAGAATTTTATTTCATGAAGATATCACAGGTAAAGAAATCACTAGAAATTTATTAAAAGCAGTACAGAAATTACCTAATGTACATATTTTAGAATATGTCACTATGTTAGATTTAATTGAACAAGATAATACTTGTTTTGGTATTTTGGCTAAGGATAAAAATGATGAGTATTTGACCATTGAAGCAGATAATACAATTTTAGCTAGTGGTGGTATAGGTGGATTATATGAACATTCCACAAATTATCCTCATTTGACAGGTGATGCTATAGCGATAGCACTTCGCCATAATATAAAACTTGAAAATCCAGATTATGTGCAAATTCATCCAACTTCATTATATACAAATAAGCCAGGTAGAAGCTTTTTGATATCTGAATCGGTAAGAGGTGAAGGAGCAAAATTATATGGCAAAGATGGAAAACGTTTTGCAAATGAAGTTTTGCCTAGAGATTTAATGACAGCAGAAATCAAAAAACAAATGGCAAAAGACAATATGCCTTATGTTTGGTTAGATATGACAGTTCTTGGTAAAGATGTGATTTTAAATCATTTTCCTCATATCTATGAAAAATGTCTTGAAGAAGGTTTTGATGTAACTAAACAATGGATACCGATTGTACCAGCACAGCATTATTATATGGGTGGTATCCATGTAGATAAATACAGCAAAACTACAATGAACAATCTATATGCCGTTGGTGAAACAAGTTGTAATGGAGTTCATGGAGCAAATAGATTAGCTAGTAATTCATTATTAGAAGGATTGGTCTTTGCTAAAAGAGCAGTTAATAAAATCCATGATGATGAAAATGCACAACATAAAAAATACGATATAGATTTTGCTCAATTAGCAAATAATGTACAACAAAATATAGATAGAGAAAAAATAATCTTAGCTCAAGAATATAAAAAAGCTATTTTCAATGAAATGGATAAAGTGAGAAGTGCAAGATGAATGAAATAACAATGAAAATGAATGCAGATAAATTGATCTTGATGGCGTTGCAAGAAGATATTACTAGCGAGGATGTAACAACTAATGCCATTATGCCAGAAAAAGTTTTGGGCGAAGTGGATTTAATCTGCAAAGGTGAAGGTGTAATAGCAGGCTTGGCTGTATTTGCTAGAACCTTTGAATTATTAGATAAAGATATCGAAATCACATTTATGGCTAAAGATGGCGATAAAGTGAACAAAGGCGATTTACTTGCCAAAGTAAAAGGCGATATCAGAGTATTATTGTCAGGAGAACGCGTGGCATTAAACTATTTGCAGAGAATGAGTGGAATTGCCACATATACAAATCAAGTAGTAAATTTATTAGCAGGCAGTAAAACAAAATTATTAGATACGAGAAAAACTACACCGAATATGCGTATTTTTGAAAAATATGCTGTAACAGTAGGTGGAGGAAATAATCATCGTTATAATTTATCTGATGGTATCTTATTAAAAGATAATCATATTGGAGCTGCTGGCAGTGTAAAAAAAGCTATAGAATTAGCTAGATCATATGCTCCATTTGTACGCAAAATAGAAGTTGAAACAGAAAATTTAGATATGGTAAAAGAAGCTCTAGAAGCCAGAGCAGATATCATCATGCTTGACAATATGAGCATAGATATGATGGAAGAAGCCATAAAACTCATAGACGGAAAAGCTCAAACTGAATGTTCTGGAAATGTAACTAAAGAAAATATACAAGCATTAGCTAAAATCGGTGTAGACTTCATTTCTAGCGGTGCATTGACTCATTCAGCACCAATTTTAGATTTATCGTTAAAACATTTGCATAGAATTTGATTATAAATTAAGGAGTGTAAATAATGTTATTACAAAGATTGGAAGCTTTACCAGTAGGTAGTTTCCATTATAAATTATTAGTTATCACAGGTCTTGGTTGGTTATTTGATGCAATGGATACAGGCTTATCGCTTTCGTATTACCTGTACTTGGTAAAGAATGGGGTTTATCTGCTGGGCAGATGGGGGCTATCGGCTCTATCGGTCTTGTTGGTATGGCAATAGGGGCAGTAATCGCAGGCTCTATCGCTGATAAATTCGGTCGTAAAGCTGTATTTTCTGCAACAGTAATTTTGTACAGTATAGCCACAGGACTTTGTGCAGTTTCATGGAGTTATGAATCCTTGTTGATTTTCCGCTTCTTCGTTGGTTTTGGTCTGGGTGGTGAACTTCCAGTAGCGGCGACACTCATGTCTGAATATGCGCCAACTAATTTACGTGGTAGATTTATCGTCTTATTAGAAAGCTTCTGGGGCGTGGGCTGGATAGCAGCTGCTTGTATCGCTTACTTATTCATCCCTGTTTATGGTTGGCATTATGCTTTTATCATTGGTGCTTTACCTGCTATCTATGTATTTTTCATTCGTTTGCATATGCCTGAATCTGTAAGATATTTATTATCTAAAGGCAAAGTAGAAGAAGCTCAAAAAATCGTAGATGATTTGGAAATGCGTCTTGGTGTTAAATATAAAGGCGATTTAAAAGTAACAACTGATGATACACCTACAGAAAAACCAAAATTAAAAGATTTATGGTCTGGTAAATATTTAGCAAGAACAATCATGCTTTGGATTGTATGGTTTGGTATCGTTTATAGTTATTATGGAATTTTCACATGGCTTCCTGCTATCGTTTATCAGCAAGGTTTTGCCTTTGTAAAAACTTTTGAATATGTGCTTTTAATTACCTTTGCTCAGCTCCCTGGATATTTCTGTGCAGCATGGCTCGTGGATAAATTAGGCAGAAAATATACATTATCTTTATTCTTATGTATGAGTGGTGTAGCAAGTTATTTCTTTGGACAAGCTCAAAGTGCAGAATTGATTATCTTCTGGGGTTGTGTGATGTCCTTCTTTAATCTTGGTGCATGGGGTGTTGTTTATACTTATACACCAGAACTTTACCCAACAGCTATCCGTGCTATGGGCAGTGGTTGGGCAGCAGGTGTCGGTCGTATCGGTGGTATGGCTGCTCCACTTGTTGTAGGTATGATGATAGAAGCTGGCAGTGATATGCATACTGTTTTCTATATGTTTGCTAGTGTATTTATCATTATTGCTGTAGCAGTATTTGCTTTAGGTGTAGAAACTAAACAGAAAAATTTGGAAAATATTTAAATATAGTCTAAATAAAAATAGCAGGTACAAATGTATCTGCTATTTTTTATTGGCAAATTAAAGATAATTACTAGATAAATTAGGTGTTGAAGCAGAAAGTGATAAAATTGCTTATGGTATCAGCTATGAATATCAAGATAGTGATTCCACAACAGCTAATAAATGGCTTGCGAATGTAACATTTAAATTCTAAAAAAATAATTTTTATTTAAAACTGCACTTTAAAGGTAAAAAGCCTTTAAAGTGCAGTTTTTTTATCTTAATACAATCTTAATATAGTAGCTATATTTCATAACACTATTTTTATTTTTCCTATAGTAAGATATAAAAATGCAAGGAGGAATAAAAATGGAAATTTGGATTTGGATAAGTGGCGTAGTCGCTATATTGTTGCTTATCTATTATTTTTACATACTTATGAAGGGAGATGAACAATAATGAGTGCAGATATCATCATACAATATCTTGTATTTTTAATTGTACTTGTTATTTTTTCTATTCCATTAAGTACTTATATGGCAAAAGTAATGAATGGAGAACATGTATTTTTGTCTAAAATATTATCACCGATTGAAAATCTTATTTATAAAATTATAGGTGTAAAAAAAGATGAAGAAATGACTTGGAAAACATATTTATCATCTGTAATATGGTTTTTCTTTATTGGTTTAGGTTTTTTATATATTTTTCAATGTTTTCAGGATAAATTGCCATTTAATCCACAGAATATTGATGCTATGAGTTGGCACTTATCTTTTAATACAGCAGCAAGTTTCGCTACAAATACAAACTGGCAAGCATATAGTGGTGAAGCACAATTAAGTTATTTTTCTCAATTTATGGGACTTACTACGCAAAACTTTGTTTCAGCAGCAACTGGTATAGCAGTTTTATTCGCTTTAATCCGTGCATTTGTTAGAGCAAAATCAAAAACTATTGGTAATTTTTGGGTGGATTTAACACGTTCTATAATTTATATTTTATTACCATTAAGTGTAGTAGTTACTATGGCTTTAGCTTCTCAAGGTGTAGTACAGAATTTATCTCCAGGGCAAGAAGTACAATTAGTTGAACCTATTGCTGTGGATAGTGAGGGGAATATTATTGAAAATGCAACGATTGATAGAAATAATAATGTAGTATTTGTTGATGGCGAAAAAGTAGAAGATGCGACAATTGTTACAAAACAATTTGTGCCAATGGGACCTGGTGCAAGTCAGATTGCTATTAAACAGTTAGGTACAAATGGTGGAGGTTTCTTCGGTGTAAATTCTGCGCATCCATTAGAAAATCCTAACTCATTTACAAATATGATAGAATGCACTGCTTTATTATTAATTCCAGCAGGATTATGTTTTACATTTGGTCGTAATATAAGAGATAAAAAACAAGGCATTGCTATTTTTACAGCTATGTATATTATGTTGATAGCATTTTTATCAGTAATAGCGATAAATGAACAGAACGGTACACCACAGCTTGCTCAAAATGGTGCTGTAGATATTGTTAGTACGGATTATCAAGCTGGAGGAAATATGGAAGGTAAAGAAGCTCGTTTTGGTATAGTTCAATCTTCTACTTGGGCAGCTTATACAACAGCTGCATCAAATGGTTCAGTAAACTCTATGCATGATAGTTATACACCTCTTGGCGGTTTAGTTACAATGCTTCAAATGCAATTAGGAGAAGTTATTTTTGGCGGTGTTGGTTGTGGTTTATATGGTATGTTAGCGTTTGCCATATTAACAGTATTCATTGCTGGGTTAATGGTTGGTCGTACACCAGAATATCTCTGTAAAAAATAGAACCATTTGAAATGAAATGGGCTGTACTTGTATGTTTGGCAACACCAATTGGTATTTTAGTAGCAAGTGGCATTGCAGCTATAGTGCCTAGTGTAGCAGACAGTTTAAATAATGTAGGAGCTCATGGTTTTTCTGAAATGTTATATGCTTATTCTTCTGCTGGTGGCAATAATGGTTCTGCATTTGCTGGCTTTAATGCGAATACACCATTTTTAAATACTAGTATTGGTTTAACTATGATTTTTGCACGTTTATTACCTATTGTTGGTATTTTAGCTATAGCAGGTAGTTTAGTACAGAAGAAAAAAGTGGCAGTTACCGCAGGTACTTTATCTACAAGTAATGCAATGTTTGTGTTCTTGTTGATATTTATTGTAATTTTAGTAGGTGCGCTAAACTTTTTCCCAGCGTTATCTTTGGGACCTATTGCTGAATATTTCAGCATGATTTCATAAGGGGAGTGCTAAAAATAATGATAAAAACTAAATCAGCTCTCAGTGATAATCAAATGGTTGTAAGAGCTATTAAAGATTCATTTATAAAATTAAGTCCAAAAGTGCAAGCTGAAAACCCTGTAATGTTATTAGTATATATTTCAGCAATTTTGACTTCTTTACTTTGGGTAGCATCACTTAGTGGTGTACAAGATGTTTCATCTGGTTATACTTTAGCAATTGCTATAATTTTATGGTTAACTTGTATTTTTGCTAATTTTGCTGAAGCTATTGCTGAAGGCAGGGGCAAGGCACAAGCTGATGCACTTCGTGCAGCTAAAAAAGATGTAGAAGCGTATAAACTTCATGATGCAAATAATAAAGAAAATTATGAGGTAGTAGTATCTTCTTCATTAAAAAAAGGAGACATTGTTATTGTTAAAGCAGGTCAACAAATTCCTGCTGATGGTGAAGTAATTGAAGGGGCAGCATCTGTTGATGAATCAGCAATAACAGGTGAATCTGCTCCAGTTATTAGAGAAAGTGGTGGCGACCGTAGTGCTGTAACAGGTGTACAACTGTTACTTCTGATTGGCTTGTAGTTCGTGTTACTTGTGATAGTGGCGAATCTTTCTTGGACAAAATGATTTCTATGGTTGAAGGCGCTGCGAGAAAGAAAACTCCAAATGAAATGGCTTTGCAGATTTTTTTAATAGCTCTTTCTATTATTTTCATTTTAGTAACAATGTCTTTATATACTTACTCTGATTTTTCTGCTAAACAAGCAGGTATGGAAAATCCTTCTTCAATAACAACTTTAGTCGCTTTACTTGTGTGTTTAGCTCCTACGACAATTGGTGCTTTGCTTTCAGCTATTGGTATAGCTGGTATGAGTAGATTAAATCAAGCTAATGTATTAGCAATGAGCGGTCGTGCTATTGAAGCTGCTGGTGATGTTGATATTTTAATGCTTGATAAAACAGGCACAATAACACTTGGAAATCGTCAAGCTTCTGAATTTATTCCTGTAGATGGAATTGATGAAAAAACTTTGGCAAATGCAGCTCAATTATCTTCTTTAGCAGATGAAACACCTGAAGGTCGTAGTATTGTAATTTTGGCTAAAGAAAAATTTGGCATTCGTGGTAGAAATATTGAGGAAAATCATATGGAATTTATACCGTTCACTGCTAAAACTAGAATGAGTGGTGTAAATTATGATGGACATGAAATTAGAAAAGGTGCTGCTGATGCAGTAAAATCTTATGTAATAGAAAATGGTGGTATTTATTCTGCACAGTGTGAGGAAGCTGTGAAACGTGTAGCTCAAATAGGTGGTACACCATTGGTTGTAGCTCAAGATTATAAAATATTAGGTGTTATTAATTTAAAAGATATTGTAAAAGATGGTGTAGCAGAAAAATTTGCTGACCTTCGTAAAATGGGTATTAAAACTATTATGATTACAGGTGATAACCCATTAACAGCAGCAGCTATAGCCGCTGAAGCAGGTGTAGATGACTTTCTAGCAGAAGCTACACCAGAAGGCAAATTAGCATGATACGTGATTTTCAAGCTAAAGGTCATTTAGTAGCAATGACTGGTGATGGTACAAATGATGCTCCAGCACTTGCTCAAGCAGATGTAGCAGTAGCAATGAATACAGGCACTCAGGCTGCTAAAGAAGCTGGTAACATGGTAGATTTAGATTCTTCACCTACAAAATTAATTGAAGTAGTTCGCATTGGTAAACAATTGTTAATGACTCGTGGTAGTTTAACTACATTTAGTATTGCTAATGATTTAGCAAAATATTTTGCGATAATACCATCATTATTTTTATCTTTATATCCTGGATTATCGGCATTAAATATCATGAATTTACACAGTCCTCAATCTGCAGTTTTATCAGCAATAATTTATAATGCACTTATTATTGTGGCATTAATTCCTTTGGCTTTAAAAGGTGTAAAATATCGTGAAGTACCCGCAGGGGAATTGTTAAAAAGAAATCTTTTGATTTATGGTTTAGGCGGTATTATAGTGCCATTTATATGTATAAAAATTATTGATGTTATATTAGTTGGTCTAGGTCTAGTTTAAGAAAGGTGAGTTTGTAATGGATAATTTCAAAAAAGCATTGCTATCAGTAATTATTTTCACTGTTTTTTGTGGATTTATTTATACAATGGTAATGACAGGTATTTGTCAGGTATTATTTCCAAACTCTGCAAACGGCAAAATTATCGAAGTAAATGGTGTAAAATATGGTAGTGAATTATTAGGTCAACAATATACAAGTGATAGATATATGTGGGGTCGTATAACAAAAATTGATGTTAGTACTTATAAAGATACTGAGGGAAATCTGTTAGCATATGCAGCTCCATCAAATTTAAGTCCTGCAAGTGAAGATTATGAAAAATTAATAGCACAGCGTGTAGAAAAAATCAGAAAAGCTAATCCAGAAAAAGGTAATGAGCCTATTCCTGTAGATTTGGTTACTAATTCTGGTAGCGGTTTAGATCCAGATATATCTGTAGCTGCAGCAAAATACCAAGTAGAAAGATTAGCTCGTGAAAATAATATGACTAAAGAAGAAGTAAATGCTATTATCGATAAATGTACTAATCATAAAGTATTAGGCTTATTTGGTGAAGAAACAGTAAATGTTTTAAAAGTTAATTTAATGTTAGATAAGATAATTTAATATTTTAAATGGATAACCTCCACGTCAAATATATATCAAATATATTTTGATGTGGAGGTATATTGGTTTATAACATATATGCAATTGGGAGGGGCTTATATGCCAATTATACGAAAATCGCCAGAGAAAATTTTGGAACAAATTCATATAGAAGAGCATGAATCAAAACGAGGAAAATTAAAAATATTTTTGGCTATGCAGCAGGTGTTGGTAAAACTTATGCTATGTTAGAAGCTGCACATGAAGCCAAAAAGCAAGGAATTGATGTAGTAGCAGGCTATATAGAACCTCATGCAAGACCAGCAACTGCAGCTTTAGTTAATGGTTTAGAAGTAATTTCACCATTAGTGATTAATCATAAAGATATAACTTTAAATGAATTTAATTTAGATGCAGCTATAAAAAGAAATCCACAATTAATTTTGTTGATGAATTAGCACATACAAATGCAGATGGTTGTCGTCATATCAAACGTTATCAGGATATTGAAGAATTATTAAAAGCAGGCATTGATGTATATACAACAATTAATGTACAACATATAGAAAGTTTAAATGATATTGTGGCTTCAATTACCAAAATAATTGTGAGAGAACGTATACCAGATAGAATTTTTGATGAAGCTGAGCAAGTGGAATTAGTAGATATAGAACCATCGGATTTAGTAACACGTTTATCAGAAGGAAAAATTTACCAAAAAGAACAAGCTGATAGGGCATTAGGCAATTTTTTTACTGTTGAAAATTTAACAGCGCTTAGAGAAATTGCACTTCGTCGCATGGCTGATAGAGTAAATAAAATATCTTTAAAGGTTAAGAATGAAAATAATAAAGATTATTATACGAATGAACATATTTTAGTATGTTTATCATCATCGCCATCAAATTCTAAGATTATTCGTACAGCGGCAAGAATGGCAAATGCTTTTAAAGCTCAATTTACAGCTTTATTTGTGCAGACATCAAGTTTTGAAAAAACTTCATTAGAAAATAAAAAAAGATTGAAGGAAAATATTCATTTAGCAGAGCAATTAGGAGCAAAAATTGAAATGGTAGTAGGAGAAGACATACCGTTTCAAATAGCAGAATTTGCAAGACTTGCTGGTGTATCAAAATTAGTCATAGGAAGAAGTATTGCTAGAAATGGATTTATGCGTTTAATGCGTAAATCTTTTACCGATAAATTAATTGAACAATTACCGAATTTAGATATACATGTAATTCCAGATAATAAAGCTTTATTTTATAAAAAATTTTGGAAGAAATCAGTAAATGAAAGAGAGATATGTAATACTTCAGATATTATAACTATATTAGTTATTTTAATAATAACTAGTATGATTGGTATGTTATTTTATTCAATGAATTTAGGCGAAGCTAATATCATGACAGTATATATCTTAGGTGTATTAATTGCTGCCTTAAAAACATCGAAGAGATTATATAGTGTAGTATTATCTGTTTTGAATGTATTAGCATTTGATTTTTTATTTATTGAACCTAGATATACTTTTACGGCATATGACCCAGTATATATTATTACGTTCTCTGTAATGTTTGTATCAGCTTTTGTTACAGGAGGTCTTACTAATAAAATAAAAAAACAAGCTATACAGTCTGCTAAATTAGCTTATCGAACTAAAATATTATTAGAGACAAATCAATTATTGCAACAAGCAGGCAGTGATGCAGCTATAGCAACAGTTACATCTCATCAACTTTTAAAATTGTTAAACAAAACAATAGTGTATTATAGTGCGGATAAAAAAGGTTTATTGCCACCTGTTGTTTATAATGTAAAAAATGATGTTCATACAGAACAATTGATAAATAGTAATGAAAGAGCTGTAGCACAATGGGTTTATAAAAATAATAAACGAGCAGGTGTAAAAACAGGTACATTAAATAATGCTAAATGTCAGTATTTGGCAATTCGTTCTAAAGATAATGTATATGGTGTCGTAGGTATAGCTATTGATAATGAGGATTTAGATGTATTTGAAAATAATTTGGTCTTATCTATTTTAGGTGAATGTGCATTAGCTTTAGAAAAAGAAATATATAGTAAAAAGCGTCAAGAAATTTATTTACAAGCAAAAAATGAACAGCTTAGGTCAAATTTGTTGCGTTCAATTTCGCATGATTTAAGAACACCACTTACAAGTATTTCTGGTAATGCTGACTTTTTATTAAGTAATAGCGCTAAAATAGATGATGTTAAACGACAGGAATTATATAATAATATTTATGATGATTCAATGTGGTTGATTAATTTAGTAGAGAATATTTTATTTATTACGCGTATAGAAAATAAGACGATGAAGATTAACTTACAAACTGAGTTATTAGACGATATTATAAATGAAGCTTTAAAGCATTTATATCGTCGAGGAAAAAATCATCATATAGTTTTTGAAGAAACAAAAGATATAATGATGGTAAAAGTTGACGCACGTTTATTAGTACAAGTATTTATAAATATAATAGATAATGCCATAAAATATACCCCAAAAGGTTCAACTATTATTATTAGTGCAAAAATAAAACGTGATAAAATTGAAGTTCTATCGCAGATAATGGTCAAGGCATTAGTGATGAAGCAAAAGATAAGCTTTTTGAAATGTTTTATACAGCAAATTCTACTGTAGCTGATAGTAGAAGAGGAATTGGTATAGGTCTTAGTTTGTGTAAATCTATTATTATGGCACATGGTGGAGAGATAAAAGTAAGAGATAATAAACCACAAGGAACAGTTTTTATATTTACGTTACCAAAAGAGGAGATTAATTTTAATGAATAAGCCAATGATATTAATTGTTGAAGATGATGCAGCAGTTAGAAATTTAATATCTACTACATTAAAAATGCAAAATTATAAATTTCACGTAGCAACTACAGGTTCACAGGCTTTATTAGAAGCAGTATCAAATCAACCAGATATTATGCTATTGGATTTGGGGCTTCCTGATATGGATGGGGTAGAAATTATAACAAAAGTTCGTTCGTGGTCAAATATGCCAATTATTGTAATTAGTGCTAGATGTGAAGATAGAGATAAAATTGAAGCTTTAGATGCTGGGGCAGATGATTATATAACAAAGCCTTTTTCTGTAGAAGAATTTTTAGCTAGACTTAGAGTTACTATTCGCAGGATAAATTATGTACAAACTCCGCATAAGGAAAATAGTATATTTGTTAATGGCGAGTTAAAGATAGATTATGTATCTGGTTGTGCATATTGTAGAGGTAAAGAATTACATTTAACACCGATTGAATATAAATTATTATGTTTATTGGCTAAAAATATAGGCAAAGTATTAACGCATACTTATATAACACGAGAAGTATGGGGTAATGCTTGGGATAATAATGTAGCTTCTTTGCGTGTATTTATGGCAACATTGCGTAAGAAAATAGAAATAGATACAGCTAATCCAGAATATATTCAAACACATATAGGGATTGGCTATCGTATGTTAAAGCTTGATTGATAATATAATTATTGATAGTAGTTTAAAATTGGTTTTTATTTTTATCGGCAAAATAAAAATTGAAAAATAATTGATATTTTTAGTTAATAACTTGCCGATAACGGCAAAAAGTTAGAATGAAATTGTTTTTAGTATAAAATATGTAAGAAAGGATAGGGCATAAAGTCATATCCTTTTTTATTAATATTTTATATCATTTTAAAGTAATGTATAATAGAATAGTTTAGGTATTTTATATTAAGGAGGGAAAAGAATGTGGTGTAAAACATGTAATATAGAGACTAATGAAGATTATTGTCCAATTTGTAATACTAAGACAATAGAAGATATTCCAGCTAAAATATATTGGTGTCCTGATTGTAGAATACCTATAATACAAGATGAAACACAAGCAAACAAAGGAATATGTCCAGTTTGTAATACTAAAATAAAATATATGTCAGCAGATTTGAGACCTGTTTTTCCAGAAGAACGTTTATTAATAGAAATATTGTTGGAGAAAAAACCAAATCAATTTATAAAATCATCAGTTTGGGCGTCTAATAGTAGATATTATATTGATGGGAAATCATTTATTTTACCAAGTAAGTTATTTAATAAAATAAATGTTGATGATGTAATAAAAAAATAGATAAATATATGGAACAGAATAATTATATATTTTTTGATAAATACATTGAGCGTTTTATTAAAGCTAATATATTACGATTAAATGCTTTGAAAGAAGAAGCTTTTTTATTTATAAAAAATGTTTCTAGTAAATATAAAATAGAAAATATAGTATTGTCTTTTTCTGGAGGAAAAGATTCAACAGTTACATCAGATATTGTAATAAAAGCTTTGAGTAATCCTAGATTAGTTCATATTTTTGGAGATACTACATTAGAATTTCCATTTACTCAAGATTATGTATCTAGATATAGAAAGGCACATATGATGTCAATCTTTAAAATTGCTAAAAATCGTGAACAAGATTTTTATAATGTATGTTCAGATATTGGTCCACCAGCAAGAATGATGAGATGGTGTTGTTCAATGTTTAAAACAGGACCAATAACTAGAATTATTAATAATCTGTATAGGAATCAACAAATTTTAACGTTTTATGGTGTTAGAAAATCAGAATCTGTTAGTAGAAGTAAATATAATAGAGTAGAAAATAATGCAGAATCAGTTAAAATACAACAACAAACGGTGGCTTCACCAATATTTTTTTGGAAAGATATTGATATTTGGTTGTATATTTTTAGTGAAAAATTGATTTTAATGATGCCTATAGATTAGGGTATGATCGTGTAGGTTGTTGGTGTTGCCCAAATAATACACAAAGGGCACAATTCTTATCTAAAATATATATGCCAGAACAGTCTAAGAAATGGAGAGATTTTCTTATTGATTTTGCGAGAAAAATAGGAAAACCAGATCCAGAAGTATATGTTGATACAGGAAAATGGAAAGCTAGACAAGGTGGAAATGGTTTAGTATCTGCAAATGATGTAAAGATAAAATTTACAAATTTGCACAACAGAAAGATAATGCTAAAATATATAAATTAGTAAAACCTTTTGATGATGAATTAATAGGGATGTTTACACCATTAGGAAAAATATCTAGAGATTTAGGTCAAAAAATATTAAATGAAATTTTAATATTAGATGTAAAAACTAATGTACCAATTATATCCATTCAACCTTTTGGAGAAGAAAAATATGAGTATGCTGTAAAAATAAAAACTATGAATGTAGCAGATCATGAAAAATTACAACGTATGATTCAATATCAAGTAAGAAAGTTTAATGCATGCAGAAAATGTTTAAAATGTGAATCTTTATGTAAAGCAGGAGCTATTTCTATTATCGCTGGAACATATAACATAGATTCTAATAAATGTATTAGATGTAAAATGTGTGTTACAGCAAAATACTTAGAAGGTGGATGTATGATGGATAAGTATTTACGTACAAAATAAATTATTTGGGGGTATAATTTATGAAAATGAAGTTTCGAGCTCATGATACTTTTTTTTTATACGAAAAGGTTGGCTTAATAAGGGAATGAAATATGTTTATAGAAAACCTAATGTTTTTGTAGATAAAAATGAAAATCCTATGGATATATTAGGTATTGGAGCTAATATGGTGAAGTCATTAAGATATTGGTTGCAAGTAGTAGGATTAACAGAAGAAAATAAATCAGGACAACGTATACAGACACTTACAGAGCTAGGAAAAAGTGTTTTTGTTCATGATAGATATATTGAAGAGCTAGGAACATTACATTTGTTACAATATAAATTAGCTACTAATAAAGAAAATGCAACAGCATGGTATTTTTTCTTTAATGAATTTTTTATGTCTGAATTTACTAAAGAAGATTTTGTGAGAAGTTTAGAAAATTTTGTTTTAATGAATGATGAAAATTTTTCTGTTGCATTGAGATCCTTAATGATGATTTTTTATGTATTGTTAATACGTATTTATCAAGATATAAGACACATACAGGTAAAATATCCCCTGAAAATAATATAGATTGTCCATTAGGTGAATTAGGATTAATTGATATTTTAAATAAAGAGAAAAAGATATATAGAAAAACTACACCAATAATAAAAGATTTTGATCCATGGATTATATTAGCGATAATTATTGAACAATCTAAAGGAAAAAGGGAAATTAATTTGAATGATTTATTGATAGCACCATGTAATATTGGAAGAATTTTTAATTTAGATTCGATTAGTTTATTAGAGTTATTGCATAAAGTAGAGAAATAGGAGAAATTAAAATTATTAGAACAGCAGGGTTAGATGTTATTCGTATTAATAATGATAGAACTTTTCAAGAATGTATAGAAACATACTATAAAAAATATTGAAATATAAACTAGGAGAATTATAGATGAGTAAAATGATATCGGTTGCATCAGGATTTCAGTATTCTGTTAATATTGCATATGATTTAAATGATGATAATAAATTAAGAAATTTTATACCAACAAAAGTTGCATTAGATTTATTAGAAGATATTTTATTAAGTACAAGAAACACTTCAACTGATAGAGCAAGGGTTTTAATAGGAGCTTATGGGAAAGGTAAATCACATATAGTATTGATGATTTTATCAATACTAATGAAGAAAGATATATCTTTATTTGAAAGATTATTACCTGAGATAGAAAGTAATTCTGACAGATATAAATATATAAAAAATTATTATGATACAAATAGTAAAATATTACCTGTCATAATATCTGGCAGTAATACAAGTATACCACAAGCTTTTTTGTTAGCTTTACAGAGAACTTTGTCTGAGTATGATTTATTAGATGCAATGCCAGAAACAAATTATAAAGCTGCTATTAGTGTTATTGACAGATGGAAAAAAGATTTTTCATTTACTTATAATGAATTTATAGAAAAGATAGATATGCCTATTAATAAATATATTGAGGCTCTTGAAAATTTTGATATTAGTATATATGAAAATTTTGAGAAAATATATCCATCTTTAACAGCGGGAAGTACATTTAATCCTTTTTTAGGTTTTGATGTGGTTGAGTTATATGAAAGTGCATTAAAAGGTATTAAGAAAAAAGGTTATACAGGTATTATAGTTGTTTATGATGAATTTAGTAAATTTTTAGAAGCCAATATAATGGAAGCATCTGTAAGTGATACAAAAATGCTACAAGATTTTGCAGAAAAATGTAATAGAAGTGGAGAAGAACAATTACATTTAATATTAATTTCACATAAAGAAATATCTAATTATATAGATAAACTACCCAAACAAAAGATTGATGGTTGGCGAGGTGTTTCTGAACGATTTACACATGTCCATTTAAATAATAATTTTTCACAAACTTATGAAGTTATAGCTAATGTTATAAAAAAAAGATCAATTATTATGGAAGATTTTTAAAGATGAACATAAAAAATATTTTAAGAATTTAATAGATCAATACGTATTGTGCTAGTTAAAATTTTTACTTGCAAAAAAAGTTCAACAGGAGTACATTTTTAAGTATTTCATCACAAAGAAAGTGTATCTAATGTTGAACCAATCTCATTGTAAGCTAA
>ENA-OQIO01000738-OQIO01000738.1-human-gut-metagenome-genome-assembly--contig:-NODE-738-length-16895-cov-2.186307_pt1 | contig 16895 bp, 23 predicted proteins | sample MGYA00242573_ERZ504737 | MGnify/ENA primary metagenome ERZ504737 (study PRJEB26092, sample SAMD00036203) | human gut metagenome | host: Homo sapiens | study: EMG produced TPA metagenomics assembly of...
GTTATGAGATTTTTTAAATAGAAAAAGAAGCTGGCAGATACCAAGCTTCTTTTTCTATTGTTATAGAAGTACTATTCTTCTATTTCCATTTTCAGAAAAGGTTTTGATTTCAGATTTATATAATTTATAATTCTTCTGCAGGAATTTCTTTTCCATCCTTCCAGATTCTTTCGAGATTATAGAAGAGACGGTTTTCTCTATCGAATACGTGGATGATCACATCGCCGAAATCCATCAGAACCCATTTTCCGGAAGCCTGTCCTTCTCTTTCTTTCAGAGGATAACCGGCTTTGTGAAGCTGCTCTTCCACATTTTCTACAAGTGCATTTACCTGGCTGTCACTGTTACCATGAGCGATAAGAAAGTAATCTGCAAGAACAGAAATACCGGAAATATCGATTACCTTGATATCTTCTCCCTTTTTTTCACTCAGAGCCTCGTATGCAATACGTGCCATTTCTTTTGCCTGATTCATATTATTCTCCTTTTTACAATAGAAAGATGTCGGGGCAAAAGCCCCCGACTTTGATGCCTACGGATTGCTCCGTGCTAGCATCATAGAAATTATAAGTTTCAATACTCATTGGATCAACCGGCTTGCCGGTTTCACGAAGATACTCTACCGTATTTTTGGAACAGAGGCAGATAGCATCGTCAATCGACTGGAATGCAAGCTTTCTTACTTCCGGTAATCCGGGAATGAGTTTCCGGTTTGGTTCGATATAGTCAGCGATATAAATGATCTTTTCTAAAAGTGTCATGTCAGGACGTCCGGTGGTATGCCATCGGATCGCATCAAGGACACTCTGATCGGTGATTCCGTACTCATGTTCTGCAAGATAAACTCCAAGCTTTGCATGAACCAGTGCAGGCATCTGTTCTTCCGCATCAGAAAGAGCAATATTCTTCTTCCTGCAAAGCTGGATCTGTTCTTCCGCAGAGCAGTATTTTCCGCAGTCATGGAGCAGTCCGGCTGTCAGGGCAGCCTGGATTTCTTCCCCGTAGTTCATGGCAAGAGCTGCCGCGGTATACATGACACCGATAGTATGTTCATAACGGTCTTTTTTCAGCCGCCTGGAAAGTAATTTTTTTATCTCTCTGAGTTGTTCTGTCATTTATCTGTCTTCCTCCCTGTAGAGCTTTTGCTCCCGAATATAATCTGCAACATTGTCAGGAACCATAAAACGGACGGTAAGACCATCAGAAGCCCTTTTTCGGATTGTAGTTGAGGAAACCTCTACCAGTGGGGCACGAAGCAGTTCGATATTTGCTCCATAAGTCTGTTTCAGATACAGGATCTGTCCACGCATGGCAGAAATGTCCTTGTCATCCCGCATTGCTGCAAGGATCGTACAGGTTGTAAAAATCTCCCTGAAAAACCGCCACTCTTCAATGGAAAATAAGGAGTCAGCTCCAAGGATGAAATAAAAATCTACATCCGGGTACAGGCGGTTAAATTCCTTCATAGTCTGATACGTGTAAGAATGTTTTGTAGTATCAGCTTCTGAAAGATCAAGCTTAAAGTAGGGAATATGTTCGATCGCAAGACGAACCATTTCCACACGGTTTCTCAAAGCCTGCTCAGAATCTTTGGTTTCTTTATGCGGTGGATTTCCATTTGGAACGAACCAGATTCGTCCAGTCCGAAATCTTCGTATGCAAATTCACCAAGAAGGAGGTGACCGATATGGATCGGATCGAACGTCCCTCCCATAATTCCAACTTTCATAAGCAACTCCTTATGGAAGGATTATTTTTTTCTTATCATCCTTACCTTCTCTGTAAAGTACAATTTTCTTTCCGATTACCTGAACTATTTCAGATCTGGTTCTCTGAGCCAGAGTTTCAGCCAGTTCTCTCGGATCGTCCATGCAGTTGTTCAGGACACTGATCTTGATCAGCTCGCGGGCATCCAGTGCCTCAGATACAGCCTGCGTAAGTCCGGGGTTCATACTTGCCTTTCCAATCTGGAAAATCGGATCCATTGTCATGGCAAGCCCTTTTAAATAGGCTCTCTGCTTTGTTGTCATAATCTTCTCTCCTAATCTTCAAAATCATTCAGAATCCGCTTTCTGTGCGGATTCTTATTTATAGTAATCAAACTGTAATCCGTACATACGGACTGTATCGCCTTCCTGGATGCCTGCATTTTCAAGATCCTCAAGGATGCCGGAATCTTTCAGGAATTTCTGGAAGAAAGCAAATCCTTTTTCAGAATCGAGGTTGGTATAGCCAAGCATCTTTTCAATCTTAGGACCTTCTACGACATACATTCCGTCGACCTGTTCTACCGTATATGGAAGATCCTCATAGATCAGTTCATCATCCGGGAAGTATTCCTGCTCAAAAATGACAGGTGCTGTATCCATCTGTTCCAACTGGCTGCTCACATAGTAAAGAAGTTCGGAAATTCCCTTGCCTGTTGCACCTGAAATAGGAAATACACGGATTCCCTTTGGCTCAAATTCATCTTTCAGACGCTGTACCGGATCGGACTCCGGTTCATAGATCAGATCGGTCTTATTTGCCGCAATCACCTGCGGACGCTGAGCAATTTCAGGATTATAGGCAGCAAGTTCGGCATTGATTTTGTAAATGTCATCGACAGGATCTCTTCCCTCTGTTCCAGCAGCATCAACGACGTGGATCATCAGCTTAGTACGTTCTACATGACGTAAAAATTCATGTCCCAGTCCGACTCCTTCAGAAGCACCTTCGATCAGTCCGGGGATATCGGCCATGACAAATCCCTTGGCACCGTCCAGGTCAACAACGCCCAAATTAGGATTGAGAGTTGTAAAATGATAATTGGCAATCTTCGGTTCCGCATTTGTTACGCGGGATAAGAGGGTGGATTTCCCTACGTTCGGGAATCCGATCAGTCCTACATCAGCAATGACTTTCAGCTCCATATATACTTCCAGTTCGCGAGCCGCTGTCCAGGCTGGGCATATTTCGGAACCTGCATGGTAGAGGTCGCAAAATGCTGATTCCCAAGTCCGCCCTTACCACCTTTGAGAACGATCTGGCGACGGTTGTCTCCCGACATGTCGGCAATGACTTTTCCTGAAACAGCTTCTTTGATCACGGTACCTTCGGGTACACGCAGGACAAGGTCTTTCCCGTCTTTGCCGTGGCATCTGCGTTTACCGCCCTGTTCTCCGTCTCCGGCGGCATATTTTCTTTTGTGACGGTAATCTACAAGTGTGTTGAGACCTTCATCCACTTCAAAGATCAGATCTCCGCCCTTGCCGCCGTCTCCGCCGTCGGGACCACCGTTGGGAACATAAAGCTCTCTTCGGAAGCTGCAATGCCCATCTCCGCCCTTACCGGAGCGGATGAATATCTTAGCTCTGTCTGCAAACATATTTTGTCTCCTTTAATTTATAAAATAATGATAAGTTGATAAAAAGCCCCAGACTGAAATAAGTCTGAGGCTTCTGTTGTTGCCATTTGTGCGAGTGAAAAGATTCCGTCGGAACTTTCCAGTCAACGCCGATTACTCAGCTACTGGATAGATAGAAACCTGTTTTCTTATCTCTTCCTTTTCTTTCAAATCTTACAACACCGTCTACAAGTGCAAACAGAGTATCGTCTCCACCACGTCCTACATTAAGACCCGGGTGAATCTTTGTTCCACGCTGTCTGTAAAGAATGTTACCAGCCTTTACAAACTGACCGTCAGCTCTCTTCGCTCCCAGTCTCTTTGATTCAGAGTCACGACCGTTCTTTGTAGAACCAACTCCTTTTTTTATGAGCAAAAAACTGAAGATTCATTTTCATCATGGTAATTACACCTCCTTGAAAATTATGTCGATATATTGTTCGTATTCATTGCTGTCTTCTATCTCTTCCAGACCAAGAATCATGGAATCCAGCAATAATGCGGCATCATGGGAAGGCTTTCCGTTAAAACGGAAGGAAATACTTCCGGTATCCTCGTCAGATACACAGCTTGTCTCATCGTCCGTGAATCTCTCAATGGAGTTCAGTGCATTGATGACAAGGGCGGAGCAGGCAGCACACAAAATATCCTGTCCCTGCTCACCGTATCCGGCATGGTCTTCTGTATCAAATCCCACATATTCGTGCCGTTCGGTCTTATAAATGGTTACCTTAATCATCGGATAACAGATTAAGCGTTGATCTTTTCGATCTTAACTGCTGTATACTGCTGTCTGTGACCATTCTTTTTATGGTATCCAGATTTTCTCTTATACTTGTAAACGATAACCTTTTTTGCTTTGCCGTCACCGATTACGGAAGCTGTAACTGTTGCTCCCTCTACAGTCGGATTACCAACAACCATCTTGTCGTTGTTCACTGCAAGCACCTGGTCAAATGTATAAGTTTCTCCAGCTTCTACACCAAGTTTCTCCACTTTAATGATATCGCCTTCAGCTACTTTGTACTGTTTACCACCTGTTGCTATAATTGCGTACATATGGCACCTCCTATTATCATTACTCGCCAACTATGGTGTCTGTCATACAGAACTTGAAAACCTCGTTGTGCGGCATACCATTGTATATTAGCATACAGATACCGGTTTAGTCAATAGGTTCTTTGGCTTTTTTTAATTTTTCATAACAATATTCAATAATGCTTTTTCTTGTTATGATTCCGATGAACTTTTTCTGATCATCAACAACCGGTACAAAATTCTGATTCATGGCTTTTTGAATCAGATCTTCCATGTCCGCATCGGCTGACACGGCCTCGTAATCAGCCTTTCGCGGGAAGTTCTGAATAAAAATTGTTTCTGCTTCTTTTACATTCAGGTGAGTATATTTCTTGATTCCCCAGAGGAGATCTCCCTCGGTCATAGTACCGACGTACTCTCCTGCTTTATTGAGCATGGGAATGGAAGCATATTTATGAAATTCCATTGTCTCCAGTACCTGTCGGAGCGTACTGTGGTCATAGATAAATGCAACCTCACTTTTTGGCTTGAGAAAAAATAAAATATTCATTTTGATCCTGTCCTTTTATATGCTGTCTGTTCTGTGGCTGATCTTTTTAAGGATCAGCCCTGACATTTGTGTTTAGATCTGGGTCAGAACAAAAATGTCATATAATGCACGGATCGCATGTTTGAACTCATCATGGCGTACACCAACAATAATGTTCAGCTCGCTGGATCCCTGATCAATCATCTTGACGTTGATATGGGCATGTGCCAGTGCAGAGAAGATCCTTCCTGCTGTACCTCTCGTGGACTTCATTCCACGACCAACGATCGCGATAAGTGCAAGATCAGACTCAAGCTCAATATGATCCGGATTTACGGCTTTATGGATTCCCGCAAGGATCTTCTGCTCTTTTTCTTCAAAGGCATCCTTGTGAACAAAAATTGTCATGGTATCGATTCCTGATGGCATATGTTCAATGGAAACTCCGTTGTCTTCAAATACCTGAAGGACTTTCCTGCAGAAACCGATCTCAGAGTTCATCATTGCTTTTTCAATCGTAATAGCAGCGAAACCGTCTGTTCCGGCAATACCGGTGATCGTATACTTCGGCTGACAACAGGTTGCTTCTACGATCAGAGTTCCCTTGTCCTGTGGTGCATTTGTATTCTTGATGTTGATCGGAATACCGGCTTTTCTTACAGGGAAGATCGCATCCTCGTGGAGTACGCTGGCTCCCATGTAGGAAAGCTCACGAAGTTCTTTATATGTGATGGTTTCGATAGATTTTGAATTTTTTTACGATTCTCGGATCGGCAATCAGGAAACCGGAAACATCTGTCCAGTTCTCATACAGATCTGCCTGGACTGCCTGGGCTACGAGAGAACCGGTGACATCAGAGCCGCCTCTTGAAAATGTAACGACTGTTCCATCTTCTGTTGCACCGTAAAATCCCGGGATGACTGCATGCTCCAGCTCTGCAAGGCGGGCAGACAGGATCTCATTTGTTACCTCAGCGTTGAAAGTACCGTCTTTTTCAAATCGTACAACTTCTGCTGCATCTACAAACTCGTAACCAAGGTAGGCAGCCATTACCTTACCGTTCAGGAACTCACCACGGGAAGCAGCATAGTCGGAACCGCTTTTTGCCGCAAAATTCTTTTGGATCACTTCAAAATCTGCATCAAGAGAGAACTTCAGACCGAGACCATCAATAATCTCCTGATATCTTGCCTTGATCGCTGCGAGCTTTTCAGTGAAATCTTCCTCTCTTTCTGCTGCTCCGTAGCAGTCATATAACATATCAGTTACTTTTATGTCGGCAGAGAAACGCTTGCCCGGAGCTGACGGTACAACGTATCTTCTGGATGAATCCGCATGGATAATATTTCCGACTTTTTTAAATTGTTCAGCACTTGCAAGAGAACTTCCGCCGAACTTTACTACTTTCTTCATTCTTAACTTCCTCCAAAATGTAAATTGTGCATTCTGCATACGATAGATGTCGGGGTCAAAAGCCCCCGACTTTGATGCCTACGGATTGCTCCGTGCTACGCACTCCCACAATCCTACGATATTCTGTATGATTCTGATGTCCGGAATCAAATGGATTAATGAATTATATGCACTGCCCTGCATCAGAACCTATCGGTTCAATATTATACCTCGTTCCTGGTAGGTTGTAAATAAAAAACGGAAATCCCATCAGAAATTCCCGTCAGAAAGTGATGGCTGCATACTCTGCATTGGCAGCCTTTTTCAGATCATCCGGTTTCAGCCGGATCTGCATTCCGATCTTCCCGCCACTGACGTAAATCAGCTTCTGAGTACATGCACTTTCATCAATCACAGTCGGGAACTGCTTCTTCATTCCGATGGCAGTACATCCGCCCCGGACGTAACCGGTTACTTTGGTGATCTCTTTTACGTGGAGCATCTCAACCGATTTTTCACCTACGGCCTTCGCAGCTTTTTTCAGATCCAGTTCTGCCGCAATCGGAATGACAAAGACATAATGTCCACCGCTTTTTCCGACTGTGACGAGAGTTTTATAAACCTGTTCGTGAGGAAGTCCGATTTTATCAGCAACGGAAATGCCGTCAATAAATTCATCACATTCATAAGTCTGATACTCATAAGGAATCTTATTCCGGTCAAGAAACCTCATTGCATTTGTTTTTAATTCTTTTTTACTCAATATGACCGCCTCCTGATTTTTATACGGTTATCATTTCATAGAGTGGTTTGCGTACTTTTTTTCTTGTGACTTCTGCCAGTCCCAGTGCTGTAATATCAACGAGTGTTGTCTGAATCGGATCTTTCGTAAGATAAAAACGAAATTCCTGGAACAAAGTTTCTTCCATTTCAGGATCATCCATATTTACAAAGTCAACCAGAATGATGCCAGAAAGATTTCGCAGCCGGATCTGCCGGGCGGTTTCCCGGGCGGCTTCGAGGTTCAGCTTTAGGGCATCCGGTGTATTTTTGGATTTTTTAATACTTTTCCCGGAATTAACGTCCACAACCGTTAAAGCTTCTGTGACCTGGATGACCAGGTATCCACCGTGTTTCAGCCAAACCCGTTCTTTCAGTGCGTTTTCGATGGCAGTCTGAGTGCTGTAGAGCTTTCCCAGTGGATAGCCGGCATCATCATACAGCCGGATGAGATAAGAACGTTCCGGTATTTCCCGGTCAAAAAAACTGCAGATCGTATGGTAAAGATCTGGATCATTTACAATAATCTCCTGCATTCCATCCATATAAGCATTTTTCAGATCTGTAATATAGGACGGAGGTGCTGATTTCAGGCAGGAAAAGCAGACTCTTGACATGGCATTGGAGGTCAGCCTCTCATACTCTTTTTTCAGATCTTCAATCTCCTTTACGACCGCCTCAAACGGAGCTTCCTTTGCATTGGTGCGGACAATGATCCCGAACCGGTCATTCTGATATGCCTGAAGCCGCAGCTTATAGGCATCCCGCTCTTTTTTAGGAATCTTGGAAGAAACTCCGATCCGGGTATTCCCGTGCGTGAGGACTGCATAACGTCCGGTCAGGTTCAGATTTCCGGTGACGGTGGGAGCTTTTGTCTTAACCGCCTCCCTGCTGATCTGGACAAGAAGTTCATCTCCGATACAGAGAGGCTTTTTGCCGATCTTATACGTAAAAAGAGCTGTAGGCACTCCCTGCAGGTCAAAATAACAGTTGACTCCCGGGGCAATCTCTATAAAAGCAGCTCCGATATTTGCAACAATATTCTGAACCTTTCCAATGTAGATATCGCCAATCTGATAACGGGCTTTTTCATCATTTTCAGGAGTACAGTGGATCTCGGTAATGCTGTCATTTTCTAAAAAGAAAAGTCCAGATTTTTCTTCTCTTTTTTTTTCAATCAGTATTTTTCTTTTCATTCTTCGTCACCTGCCATCTCTGTCCCCATTGCTTCGAGTGGAATCAGAGAGCCATCTTCACTGCGGTCTGTATACATCTCCAGTCTGTGATGCTGAAATTTCAGAGAATCGAAAGCAAGACCGAGGAAGCTGCAGAAAGCCTCCAGGATCAGATCAGGTTTCAGGTTTTCCACACTGCCTGCTGCCACTTTTGTATAGATAGAATCTCCCCGGATCTCCCAGTCATAGATAAGAGGCTTGATATCCACTTCTTTTTCACTGCGTTTTGTCTGCTTGAGAATACGGATTTCCGGCTGTCCCATAAACCGGACAAAAGAATCCTTCCAGTCAGAGGGGAGTTCTCCTTTACGGAGCGTGGACAGATAATCTGCACCGGCAAGGATCGTCATTCCGGTCATTTTCTTCTCATCGGAAATCCGGCGGATACTGAGTACCTCGATGCCTTCCACGCAGGCTTCATTCATTCTCCTGACAGCATCCAGCTGTTGACAGCCTCCCGGAGTTCTATGTCAAAATATTCTCCGTCGCTGGTCAGTCCGATGCCAAGCGGATTGGCAAATGACATGATCATATGGGGACTGTATCCTGTTGTAAATGCGATCGGAATATCAGCCGGCGCATGACCTTCTGAAAAAAACGCATGACATCAAGATGTCCAATAAAGCGGAGTGCCCCGTATTTTCTGAATTTAATTCTTGCTTTCATAACAGACACCTCCTCCAAATTTTGCTGCCCCACAACCGGAACACTGCATCCGGCAGTTCGGGGTCACGGTTTCTTTCATGGCACGTTCCCATTCTCTTCTCAGAAATTTCCGGCTGACTCCGATATCAATGAAATCCCATGGGAACAGTTCATCTTCACTGCGTTCCCGGAGATTGTAAAACTCCAGATCAATGCCGGTGTTTTCAAAGGCCTGCATCCACAGTTCATTATGAAAACTTTCTGTCCAGGAATCAAACAGACATCCGAGACGGTAAGCCTCTTCGATCAGCTTTCCGATCCGGCGGTCACCACGTGCCATCACGCCCTCAAGGACGGTGACCTGTGCATCATGCCAGTTGTATTTCAGGCTTTTCCGGTTGAGTTGTGCCTTAAACTCATCGTTGACGAGATGGGCCCGCCTCATATATTCTTCTGCTTTGCACATCGGAGCCCACTGGAACGGAGTGAACGGCTTTGGAACGAAGAAAGAAGAACTTGCAGTGATCTGACATTTTCCGTGCCGCTGATCCTTTGGAATTTCATAATATCTGCGGGCTACTTTTTCGGAAAGATGGGCGATTTCTTTCATATCATCTTCCGTCTCAGTCGGAAGTCCCAGCATAAAATAAAGTTTTACTTTGGTCCATCCGCCTTCAAAGGCCTGTCCGGCACCGTTCAGGATGACTTCTTCTGTCAGACCTTTATTGATCACATCACGCATTCTCTGAGAACCGGCTTCCGGGGCAAAAGTAAGACTGCTTTTCCGGATGTCCTGTACGCGGCTCATAACGTCCAGCGAAAATGCATCGATTCGCAGGGATGGCAGCGAAATATTAATCCCCTGCTCCTTAAATTCATCGATCAGGAAAAGAACCAGTTCTTTCAGTTCGGAATAGTCGCTGGAACTTAAGGAACTTAAGGAAATTTCCTCGTGTCCGGTATTTTTCAGCATGGCATGGGCATATTCTTTCAGACGGTCGACATTCCTCTCACGGGTCGGACGGTAAAGCATTCCTGCCTGGCAGAAACGGCATCCACGGATACAGCCACGCTGGATCTCAAGAACCACCCGGTCCTGCGTGGCCTTGATAAACGGTACGACCGGCTTCAGCGGATAAGGTGCATTCGTCACATCCATTACAATCTGTTTCCTGACGACTGCAGGTGCGTGGGCATTTGTCGGAGTGAAAGACTTTAAAGTGCCGTCCTCGTGATATTCGGCTCATAAAAAGACGGTACATAAATTCCCTCGATCTGTGCGGCACGTTCCAGAAATTCGGTTCTGGATCTGCCACTGACTTTCCATTCTTTGTAGGCATCCAGCAATTCGTCGTAAACCGTTTCTCCCTCTCCGATATAGAACAGATCAAAAAATTCAGCCAGTGGTTCAGGATTGTAGGTACATGGACCACCGCCAATGACAAAAGGATCTTCCAGTGTACGATCAGAAGAATGAAGCGGAATATGGCTTAATTCCAGGATCTGAAGGATATTCGTGTAGCACATCTCAAACTGGATCGTGATCCCCAGAAAATCGAAAGATCTGACCGGATCCTGAGATTCCAGCGTAAAAAGAGGGAGATCCTGCTCCCTCATGATCTTGTCGAGATCCATCCATGGTGAATAGACACGCTCACACCATACATCCTCTCTGCGGTTGAACATATCATATAGGATCTGAATACCGAGGTGCGACATTCCGATCTCATAGACATCGGGAAAGCACATGGCAAAGCGTACCGCAATCTCACCGGCTTCCAGCTCCTTCTCTTTCATTACCGCATTTACCTCTCCGCCGATGTAGCGGGCAGGCTTTTCGATATTCAGTAAAATATCATCATCTAATGCTAATTTTCTCATGGTTACTCCTTGGTTTGCTTTTGAAAATACTTACATAATCATAGCTTTAACAGAGAGAAAAAGCAACCTCTTTTAGAAATTTTGACATTATGAAATCTCCTCAATTTTTTCCCAATGATGATCGTCCGGGGTATAAAAATACAGTTCATCTTCTTTCCAGACCAGGAATCCTTTTTCTGTCTTTCCCATAACCTCAAGGGTGGTGTAGTCAGAGTATTCATCAAAAAGGTACTGCTGCTCTTTCAGGTCATACCAGTTGACATACTGTATTTTAGAGGAATCTTCGGAACGTGTCTCCTTAATAAGAAGAATAAGATCCCGATCAATTACCCAGACTTTGTCGACAGAGGCATCCCAGTCAAGAACATCTTCCTGCTTTTGGGTTTTGAGATTATATTTTACGAGCCGGTGTTCGTTGTCCGGCTGGATATATAAAGTATTGTCTGCAATGATCTGTGAATCTTTTACCCTGGATTCATACAAAGGCTCCATGGTCTGCTCTTTCAGGTCATATTGAAGATAGGTACAGCGTCCATCAATGTCAGAATCGTTAAAGGGTTGTTGAAGAAGATATAAATGATCCTCATCAGCACCGGCAGGAACGGTATACAGACCGCTGTTTTCCGTTCCATTCAGTATCAGTGTTTCTTTCCCGGTTTTCAGATCATACAGGATAATCGATGGCTCGGCTGTATAGCTGCCACTTCCATCTTCAAAATCATTTAATGTCTGGACGGATAAAATGATCCTGTCTTTATAAAATGCAGCAGCGTTGGGATAGACTCTTCCGTATTGAAAAGTGTGCAGTTCCTTTTTCTCTGTACCATCTTCCTTCATGGAGTATAATTTCAGGACATCGTTCTGTTCGCCGGAATCAAAGGCCTGAACGATATAATAAATGAAACCGTCACAATAGCTACGGATCCCATCAGATCAGGGGAGACTTCTACCGCGGGACACTCCGCAGAGTCATGCCTGCAATTTACCTTTTGACATAATACGGTTTTTTTAGAGCTTTTTTTATCAATGAAATAAAGTCTGCACAGTTCGGATTCCCATTCTATATAATAGATTCCCTGATCCGATTCGCAATAACTGAGCATGGAAATATAGCGATCGTGGGAATTAAATGGGTTATCAGGGTCTTTTCGGTCTGAAGACTGACTGTTACATCCCGGCAGAAGCAGACAGATAAAAAATACCAGTATCAGATGCATTAAACATTTCTTTTTATTCATTCCTCATCTTCCTTTCTGTGATGAAAGCGGCACAGACCGCAAGGATCAATAATGTGCCTGAAATAAAGTAAACGGATGCTGTAAATATAAAAAATAAGTTGTGGACTATCTGAAGCCATGCGACTGGAAAATAGGGGGAAAGCAGTGTTGGAATTACTGTACATCCCAGAATAATAGCCGGCATCAGGTAGCGTCTTTTTGACAGTTCTGCAAGTCTGGATAAGAGGAGCAATGCCAGGACTACGAAGATGCACTGCAAAAGGGTTCCAAGGAAAAAAATGGAACGGATGGAGCAGGTAATCCCGGTTTCTCTGAAAATTTCCAGGCAGTTGGCGGGAGCGTCCCAGTCAAGCGATAATGGCTGCTGCTCCATATCAGCCGCAGAACTGCACCCAGCAGACAAAAAGGAATAAAATAAAGCAGTAATGTCAAAAACTTAAAATAAAAAAGTTTTCTCCTGCCGAAAAGGCTGGATTTTTGTAATAATTCCATATGGGTTGCCTTTTCTCTGTAAAAAACCGAAATCACAAGAAAGGCAAAAGACATACAAAGCAGGATGACCCAGGAACGCGACAAGGGTGTATTGGTAAATAAAAGTGTATATTGTGCATCCTTCAGGAGAAGGGGGGATCTTCCGTCTTCCCGCAGTTCCCGGACTCGGTCGGCATATCGTTGAAAGCCGCCTTCGCATTCCAGTTCCTGCTGTAATTTATAAGCAGTAACAGAGTTTTCAGTGGTTTCGAGTTCTGTATATAAAGCTGCGATCCGCTGTTCTTCATTCTGAAGTTTTTCATCAGTCTGATCATCAATCCGGTCGCCAAACTGATCAATATAATTCTGATAATAATATTCATCCGTCCCGAAATAGTCGTTGTATTGTGACAGAATGAATATCTGGATCATGATACAGGCAAGAAAAAGAACCAATCCTTTCTGACAGATAAAAGTTTTCTTTAATTCGTAGAAAACAAACCATGTACCCTGTTGCTGCGATGGAAAGAAAAACTTTCGCTCTTTTTGCAGATTGGTACTGTTTTTTCCCGAATAGCAGGCAGAGCAGAGAAAGAACGAATAACAGGGGTATGCCCCAGTATACTTCTATAAGCAGACCATGAAAGCGGATCAGGTCATAACTGCGAATGAAAGATTTCCCCTGCAAAAGCGTCCATATATTCCACAGTCGAAGGATCGAATTACTGTCATTCCCCTGAAACCTGTCTGACAACAGAAAACTGAATCCTACAAATCCGGCAAGCAAAAAAGAAACTGCCATTTCAGAATTAAGGCGGCGTGCCAAAAAGACAGCAAGGCTGGTAAGTATAAAGAATGCAAAGCTCTTCAAAAGCAGGAAGACGCAAAAATAAGTCAAAATATTCCAGTCATATGGAACAGCATGGTATCCGGGAATACTTTGTATGGCAGCAGTCATTGAAGGAAAGCCATACAGAAACCGGACAGAACAAATAAATAAAAAGTCAATAACAGATAGACAATAATGCTGAAATAGACAGTTTAAAAATTTGCCGGGTACAGTCGCCGCTGCCCGTTTTTTGTGGTAAGAGAAAAGGCGTACTGTCCGCTTCTCTGCTCCTGTATAAATACGATGCTGGTCAGATAAATGAGCAGGATTACTGTAAATAAATCCGCAGGGTAAAATTCCATCAGCTTTCGGATACCCTGATATGGCTGAAGCGTTAACGGAAAATGCAGGGTGAGTTTTTTTATATCGTTCTGCAATTCGCTGCATATATTGATTCTGACCGGAAGCAGTTCCCTGAAAGACAGAAATTTTCTGGCTTTGGGTATACCGGTTCTGAATAGATTGTCGGTAATCTTCATAACCGGTTACGGAATCCATCTCAGAATGGATGAGTTCAAGAGCATGACCTTTTATATAATCTGTCTCATCGGTTAAGGTAAAAGCATTTAACAGGTCAGCAGCCTCATCTGCAGGAAGGGAATCCAGAGTTTTATGGTAGTCGAGGTAGGCGGTACGGATTTCAGAATCCATGGCTGCATCAGCCCAGAATATGGCAGCAGATAACATCAGAAAAAGAAGAACCACTTTCAGTACTGCCCCGTTTTTCCAGACTTTTTTCCATTCAAAGAGAAAAATGTTCATGGGACACCTCCTCTTCGTCATTAAAATAGTACAGGTAGACATCTTCCAGTGTCGGATAAACGAAAGAAGCCTGTGGAGGAAGTATGGCAGGATCATTTAATATGAGTCTGACAAAAATATCTTCTTTACGTCGGTAAATACTACTGATTCTGCGTACGGTTCGAGTTCTTTCAATGGACGGGAAAAATTTATCTCACAGACCTTTGATGTAAGCTGGCTGGTCAACGCACCGGGAGGATCGACTTTGATTAGTTTTCCTTTCTTTAATAGCAAAATCTGCGATGCAATCAGTTCAATGTCGCTTACGATATGCGTTGCGAGCAGGATGATCTTATCTTTTGAATATTCAGCAATCAAATTCCTCAGTTCAAGTCGCTTTTGCGGATCAAGTCCGGCGGTAGGTTCATCTAAAATCAGAATTTCCGGATCATTTAAAAGAGCCTGAGCAAACATCAGTCGTTGCTGCATACCACCGGAGAGAGTCTGGATTTTATCCTTTTTCATAGCTATAAGCCGGGTTCGGAGAAGAAGCTCTTCTGCTCTGAGAGCTACCTCTTTTTTATGCATGCCTTTTAATGAACCGACATAATAGAGATATTCCTGTACTGTAAAGTCCGGGTAAAGACAGGAATGCTGGGGCATATATCCAAGACGGTCCAAAAAATTGTTCCGATGCATACAGATGTCCTCTCCGTCAAATAAGACAATACCATCAGTTGGTTGGATCAGCATACAGATTAATTTCATAAGGGTACTTTTTCCGGCACCATTTGGACCAAGAAGTCCATAAATGCCTGGAGTCAGCTGAAGGTTAAGTCTGTCCAGGGCAATAGTTTCACCATAAGTTTTACAGAGATTTTTCATTTCTAAAAGCATGGTTTAGTCCTCCTTTTGAGCATCAAACTGAGACTGAATTCCGGAGAGGACGGATTCAATTCCTGCATCATATAATTTCTGGTTCTGCTCTTTCAAAAATGTGTTCAGATCAGAAATCTCCTCACTTTCAGCGGTGAAAACCGCTTCATGGCTAATGGCTGCAATTTCTGATATTTGTTTCCATGTTGTATCATCAACATCAGGAACAAAATTGCTGCAAGGAAGAAGGAGAGACTCATCCTCTAAAAGTTTCTCTGAAACCAGAACTTTATCAGTTACTTCATATTCGTTCGGATAAGCTATCAGATTATTCCCTACCGGACTGAAACTGCCCACACTTGAAATTACCTGATTAAATTTATAGATGGCGTGTCCATTCTCCAGCGTATAATCTTTATCCGGAACTCCATAGATCATAAGATTGGACAGCGTCTCATCGTACATGGATGCAGCAAGAACTTCAATGGCAAGCTGTTGGTTGGAGCTGGTATTGAGAACACCATTCCCAATTGAAGGACACAGATATCTCTTTCCGAGAGAAAAACGAATCCTGTCGGAATAAGCAGTTGATACAGTCAGTTCTTCTAAAGTTGGAATGGTTTCAATCGTAAATACTGGCACTGCTGTCTGAAGTTCTGTGTGGATATCCAGATCTTCACGGTAGATCCTTTGTGCTAATGAAAGATTGTTCAGCATTTCTTCTGTAGTCAGCAGATTTACAATTTTACCATTTTCCCGGTCGACAGCGAGACTGGAATCCGAAAAGCCACGCAAAAGCGGCAGATACTTATAATAGTTACAGTTGCCTAAAGAAAGATCATCGGCAGAAGTTAAATAGTATTTTTTGTCCAGCAATCGGTTATCCTCAAAATAAGGGAACAGAAAATCAATCACCTCTTCAGGAGTCATAGAGGTGATTTCCTGTTCGTTAAGAGTCAGGTTATAGTCTTTAAGAAATGAGGCGGAAAAACTGTAAACAGTATCAGAAAGAGGCATAGATCCACTGGGAATCTGATAAGTTTTTCCGTTGATCCTGTTGACATTCCATATAGGATCAGGCAGTGAATCTAAAACGGAAGAATTTTTTTCAGATGCAAGAGAATCGTCCAAAGCAACAAACTCCCTGTATTCCATAGGAGAAAATGGTACTATGTCAGCCTGAGGATCCTGCTCTTTCAGAGTCCGGATAAGATGAGCAGAAAAGTCAAGACTCTTTTTATAAGTATCAGTGATACTGTCAGATTCATCAGAAGACATATCCATATCCGGCAGATACCGAAAAGTAACCTTTGCAGGAATGTCCAATTCTTCCAGCCGTTTGTTGAACAGGTCGAACCGTTCAGAACTCAGATCTTCATAAGGAACTGCGTCTTCAATGTGAAAGAAATGGGGATTGGAAATATACCAGATGATCTCTTCTTTTTTTTTGAAAGGAACATCCACTTAACAGCAGACAATACAGAGAACATAAAAGCAGGATGGGAAAATATTTTAGTTTTTTCATAAAAGTCGCTCCTTTACCGTGAAGAAAATCCGTTCTTTGATAAAAATATACAATACAAAGCGAAATGACGCAATTAAAATATACAAAAAATACATATTATATTTTAAAAATATGATTTATATAAAAATATGTTGATAAATACATAAAAAAGAAAAGGAAAATATAGGAAAAGTGCTGCATTGTCTGGGAAAAGCGGGATCAGATATAATAACAGAAAAAAGGGAAGAGATGAAAAGGGAAAGGAGGGCGTTGCATGAAAAGAAAATTGG
>ENA-OQIO01000739-OQIO01000739.1-human-gut-metagenome-genome-assembly--contig:-NODE-739-length-16880-cov-2.892616_pt1 | contig 16880 bp, 16 predicted proteins | sample MGYA00242573_ERZ504737 | MGnify/ENA primary metagenome ERZ504737 (study PRJEB26092, sample SAMD00036203) | human gut metagenome | host: Homo sapiens | study: EMG produced TPA metagenomics assembly of...
CCGATTTCTTCTGTGCTTGTCGCAAAGCTGTCTATTACAAACTGATCACTCAATCCTTTTTCTTTTACCTTATAGGTAAACACGCTTTCGCTTAAAGTTGATCTGCAAATATTTCCCCCAACATACAAATGCTACTCTTATTTTCATGATGTACCTCACATTTCTTCCAATACTAAATATACTTGTAACTGTTCAGAGCCAACCTCAAAATGCTATGCATTTTGGAGGTGTGGCGTATCCGCCAAATAAAATTTCAAAAACAGTTCTAAAAATGCAAGCATTTTATACCTGTTTTTTGAAATTTTGCTTGGCTCTGAACAGTTACATATACTGAAAATATTTTCCTGCTTCTTACGCATCTAATGCATAGGAGAGAAGCTTTTTCAAATTGTGGTGAAACTGACGTTTATATGCATGTATTTTTTTCTTCTCAGAAACGGAATAGTGTTTCTCCACGTAGATATCATATCGTTTAAACATGCTTCGGAAATCCGTATCCTGTTTTTGTCCCCAACGGACCAGTACCCAGTTCATGGCATCTATATTCCAGTATTCGCTTGGAATTCCTGCCATTTTCAATGTGGTGATCTGGCGCATTGCCTGCATGGAAAGACGGCTGAGCTGGCGTTCACGGTGCATCTCATCCGGATCATTTTTCCCAAGTTTTTTCATTAATTTTTGAGAGAGTGTCTTTGTCTTGGAAGCACGCTCCATTACACGAACACTTTGATCAATGATATCCTGGAGCTGCACTGCTGCATTCCAGTAAGTCACGAAAGAAACGGATTCTTTCTCATCTTCCGGCGTAAGTTTAAATGTCTTAAAAACACGGTCTGTAACTCCAAAAATTTCCAGATTATAAGCTTTTCTTTTCGCCGGATTGGAAAGAACCCGGTAGGCTTCCAGAATCTCCTGCATAAAAGCAGTTGTATCTATATCTTTATGCATATTGGCATCCGGGTGGTAGACCTTAGCCAATGCATTTTTCGCTGAAGTAATTTCTTCCAGAGTCGCATCTCTGGATACACCTAAGATATCGTAATAAGTGCGTGAGCTCATTTTGACCTCCTAATATTAGATTCCATTTTTCTGAAATCACAGAAAATGGACAGTACTTCTAATATACGCCTGTAAAATTGAAAAGTCAATTCTCTCCAGACATATTTCCCCATCATCGCTACTATACTGGTAAAAGAATAGTCCATGGGGGAATTGCAGATGAAGAAAGGTTTTACAGTGATTCTGCTGAGTGTTTTTCTGCTGTATAGGATTGCATTTCCAACAACTGTAGTCCACGCAGAAGAAGTAGAAATAAGTGCGCCGTCTGGTATTCTTATGGAAATGTCTACGGGAACGGTTTTATTTGAAAAAGATGCAGATACTGCACGGCCACCGGCAAGTGTTACAAAGATCATGACAATGTTGTTAATCTTTGATGCATTAGAAAACGGAACCATATCACTTGATGATGAAGTGTCAACTTCCGAGTATGCAGCTTCTATGGGAGGATCTCAAGTATTTCTGGAACCTGGAGAGATGCAGACGGTAGGTACGCTGCTAAAATGCATTTCTGTCGCAAGCGCAAACGATGCGTGTGTAACTATGAGTGAATGTATCTGCGGTAATGAACAAGAATTTGTAAAACAAATGAATGAGCGGGCAAAAGGACTTGGAATGAAACATACAAACTTCGTAAACTGCAACGGATTAGATGCAGATGGCCATGAGATGAGTGCCAGAGACATTGCACTCATGTCGCGGGAACTGATGACCAAATATCCGCAGATAAAGGACTACTGTACGGTCTGGATGGAAAATATCACGCATACAACTGCTCGTGGTTCTTCAGAATTTGGCCTGACGAATACAAATAAACTGATCCGGCAGTACGAATATGCGACTGGTCTGAAAACCGGATCCACCGGAAAAGCAAAGTTCTGTGTATCAGCAACGGCAAGTAAGAATGGTGTAGATCTGATCGCAGTAATTATGGGTGCTGAAGATTCAAAAAGCCGTTTTAAGGATGCGGTAACCTTATTGAATTATGGATTTGGAAAATGTCAGATTTATAAAGCAAAAGAACGGAAACTGCCAGTGGTTCTGGTGAAAGGTGGCAAAGAAGATCATCTAAAGATTCAATATGAGGAAGGATTTACTTATGTAGATACAGAAGGATCTGATTTATCGAAAGTCGAAGAAGTAACAGAAATTCCAGATGAAGTAAAAGCACCTGTGAAAAAAGGGGACACAGTTGGCCGGATTTGTTATCGGATAAGCGGGAAAGAAATCGGATCCGTAAATCTGATCGCTTCAACACCTGTGGAAAAGGCAGATTTTGGAGATTATCTAAAAAAGATTTGGAAGAAATTATTATAACACTTGTCGGGAACATGGAAAATGTTTTATAATAAAGGATACGAATGCGGGTAGCTCAGAATAATTTTTAGTCTGTTTTATGAAATTTTACTACCCGCAATGGATATAAAAATACAGGAGGCAGATTAAATTAATGATTACAGAACGTATTGATCATACATTATTAAGAGCAGATGCAACAGAGGAAGATATCCGTGGCTTATGTGAGGAAGCAGTTACGTACGGATTTCATTCTGTTTGTGTGAATTCAAGTTGTGTTGCGCTTTGTGCCTCTCTTCTGAAAAATACAGGAATTAAAGTATGTACCGTGATTGGTTTTCCGTTAGGAGCAATGTCAACAACTGCGAAGATTGCAGAAGCAACAGCAGCAGTGAAAGACGGCGCCAAAGAGCTGGATATGGTTATCCATATTGGGGCATTGAAGAGTGGAAACTGGGATTATGTAAGAAGAGATATCGGTGCGGTTGTAGCCGCTGCCGGGGATGACGTGATTGTAAAGGTGATTCTTGAGACATGTCTGCTTACAGACGAAGAGATTCAGGAGGCTTGTCTTGTAAGCCGTGATGCAGGTGCAGACTATGTAAAAACTTCTACTGGTTTCTCAACCGGCGGAGCAACTGTAGAAGCAGTTTCTCTTATGAAGCGTACGGTTGGCTCTGACATGAAGGTAAAGGCATCCGGTGGTATTCATACACTGGAAGATGCACGGAAGATGTTTTATGCAGGTGCAGACCGTATTGGATCAAGTTCCGGTGTGGCGATTGCAGAAGCTGAGATGTCTGAGATACATACGATATGAGCATCTTAGGTTTTTTCACTGTTCTTTTTCCGATTGTGTGCGCGGTTATATTAGCAGAAATGTATCGGGAGCAGCATTCTTTTTGTGTAACACATTACGAAGTACATTCACCAAAGATAACCTGCACAGCCGAAAAAGACTCAGTGAACAGAATTATTTTTTTTAAGTGATATGCACAACCATGTTTATGGTAAGCAGAACAATAAATTGTTCGAAGCTATAAAAGCAGAGCAGCCGGATCTGATTTTGATTGGCGGAGATATGCTGGTGGCAAAAAATGACGTGCGATACCAAGAGGCACTGGATTTTGTCAGTCGTCTGCCGCAGCTCTGCCCGGTTTATTATGCCAGTGGAAATCATGAACAGAGAATCAAAGAGAATCAGGAAAACTATTCTTTGTGTTATGAAGAGTATCGTAAAAAGTTACAGGCAGAAGGGGTTCGTTTTCTGGAAAATGAAAGTTGCGATATTCTGTTGGGAAATCAACACATTTATATCAGCGGATTGGAACTCCCACTGATTGTGAATAAAAAATTCCGCAAGGCGGATGTCACCGCTGAAGATGTACGCAGATGCCTGGGAGAAAAGCACACTACAGGAAATCAGAAAAAACAGCAGGAGACAACAGAGAATTTCGCAGACAACAGTTATCACATTCTGCTTGCCCACAATCCATCCTATATGGAAGCTTATAAGGAATGGGGTTCCGATCTGATTTTGTCTGGACATTTACATGGAGGATGTGTACGCTTGCCGGGAATTGGCGGCGTGATCACTCCGCAGGCATTTCTTTTTCCAAAATATTCAGGAGAGATGACCGTGGAGGGAGAACAGACGATCATCGTCAGCAAAGGGCTTGGAACGCATACATTTAATGTGAGACTGTTCAATCCGGCAGAAGTGATTGCAATCACCCTTTGCAGATAAAAGGAGATTATTATGGGAATACCGGTAAAACTGGAAGTATTTGAAGGGCCGTTGGATCTGCTCCTTCATCTGATCGAGAAGAATAAAGTAGATATTTACGATATCCCCATTGTGGAGATTACGAATCAGTACATGGAATATATCCGTCAGATGCAACGGGAAGATCTGAATGTGATGAGTGAATTTCTTGTTATGGCAGCGACGTTGTTGGATATTAAATGCAAGATGCTTCTTCCAAAAGAAGTCAAAGAAGACGGAGAAGAAGAAGATCCAAGGCAGGAACTGGTTGAACAGCTGCTGCAATATAAAATGTATAAATACATGTCTTATGAGCTCAGAGACCGTCAGGTAGATGCGGATCTGATTTTATATAAGAATCCGACAATTCCGGAAGAAGTTCTGGAATATGTGGAGCCAGTTGATCTTGACCTTTTACTTGGGGATCTGACAATGGTACAGTTAAAGAAAGTTTTTCAGGAAGTTATGCGTCGGCAGACAGATAAAGTGGATCCGGTAAGAAGTAAATTTGGCAAGATTGAGAAAGAGGAAGTTTCACTCACAGATAAGTTCCTTTATGTGCGTGATTATTTACAGGAACACCGCCGGTTCAGTTTCCGTCAGCTTCTTCAGAAGCAGAAGAGTAAAATGCATGTTGTTGTTACATTTCTTGCGATTCTTGAAATGATGAAGCTGGGTGAAATTTATGTTGAACAAGAATCTACTTGTGGTGAGATCATGATCGAGAGAAAAGGAGACGTAGTGTAAATGGCAGGAGTAAAAACACTTCAGGCTGCAATTGAAGCTATTTTATTTACAATGGGAGAGTCTGTTGAACTAAGTAAAATTGCGAAAGCAATCGAACAGGATGAACAGACAACCGAAGAATTACTTCAGGATCTGATGAAGAAATACGAATCAAAGAACAGAGGAATCCGTATCATTGAACTGGACAAGTCTTATCAGATGTGTACAAAGAAGGAAATGTATGACTATCTGATCCGTGTGGCAAAGCAGCCAAAGAAATATACTCTGACGGACGTTCTTCTTGAGACAATGTCAATCATTGCATACAAACAGCCGATCACTAAGATCGAGGTAGAGAAGATCCGTGGAGTAAAGTCTGATCATGCAGTAAATAAACTTGTGGAATATGGTCTGGTAGAAGAAGTCGGAAGACTTGATGCACCTGGAAGACCAATTCTTTTCGGCACGACGGAAGAATTCTTAAGAAGATTCAGTGTACCGTCGATTGATGATCTTCCGTCATTGAATCCGGAGCAGCTGGAACATTTCAAAGAAGAAGCAGAGGATGAGGCAAAGATCCGTATGGACATTTGATTTTTGAATTCTACAACTTGCATTGGAATCATAAAATTAAAAGAAGAATGGAGCTTCCAATATAAACAGGAAATCAATTGATGATAGAATTTAAAAAGTGGTATTTCAGAATCTATTTATTCTTTGTTCGCATACTGATTGTCAGCATGATCATTGGAATTTCTTTTCCGGTTCATGTTTTTGGAACTACTGAGCTAAAACAATTATACGCCCTGTCTGCCGTCTTAATGGATGCAGACAGCGGGCGTATTTTATTTTCCAAAAATGGACAGGAAGAACGGGCAATGGCAAGTACAACAAAGATTATGACTTGCATCCTTGCATTGGAAAGCGGCATGATCGATTCAGAAAATCAGATTGTTACAGTAAGCGATCAGGCTGCTGCACAGCCAAAGGTACATCTTGGAATGGTTGCAGGAGAACGGTTTTATTTAAAAGATCTTCTTTATTCCTTAATGCTGGAGTCGCATAATGACTCTGCGGTTGTAATTGCAGAAGCTGTTGCCGGAAGTGTAGAGAAATTTGCAGATCAGATGAACCAAAAAGCGCGGACGATCGGCTGTTATTCTACTTATTTTATCACACCGAATGGATTGGATGCAGCAGATTCAAATGGAATCCACCACACTACAGCAGAAGATCTTGCAAGGATCATGCGTTATTGTATTATGAATTCTAAGAAACAGGAAGAATTTCTTACGATCACGCGTACCGAAACCTATCAGTTTCAAGATGTTGAAGGAAAACGGTCGTTCAGCTGTTATAATCATAATGCATTCTTAAATATGATGGACGGCGCTCTTTCCGGAAAAACAGGATTTACTTCAGATGCCGGATATTGTTATGTCGGTGCGTTGCGTAGAGATAAGCGGACATTTATTGTTGCACTCCTTGCCTGCGGATGGCCAAATAATAAGAGTTATAAATGGTCCGATATGAGAACTCTTATGACTTATGCTTTAGATCATTATCAGTATAAAACATTTGAAATTGAATTACCTGTCCGGCAGATATTTATAAATAATGGGATAAAGGCACGTTCAGATACGATAGATTATCCCGGTAAAAACGGAACCAAAATTCCTCTTACTGCAAATCTGACACCTGTTTCTTTCCTATTGAAAGAAGATGAAACGATTTCTGTTGACTATGAGATTCCTGATCAGTTGGATGCTCCTGTAATGAAGGAAACGAGAGTCGGCAGAATTCGCTGCACGCTAAATGGGAAGTTGATCTGTGAATATCCCGTCTATACAACACAGAATGCAGAAAAGAGAACCTTCAAAAAGTGTCTGGAATATATCTTCCACCTGTTTTCTACAGAAAATTCGTACCAAAAAGCAGGAAATATTAAAAAAGATCAAGTGAGGTGATTAAAATAGTCACTACAATCTAAGACTGTCCTGTGCTAATATAAACGAGTGTTAAAAAACAACAACTAAATTGATTAAATATAAGAGAGGTATACATTATGGAAAACTGGAGGAAATATGAAAAGACTTACTTTATGCCACCTGAGCCATGTTATGACTGGGTAAAGAAAGATTCAATTGACAAAGCACCAATCTGGTGCAGTGTTGACTTGAGAGATGGTAACCAGGCACTGATCGAGCCGATGAGTCTGGATGAAAAGTTGGAATTCTTCCAGCTGCTTGTGGATGTAGGATTCAAGATGATCGAAGTTGGATTCCCGGCTGCGTCTGAGACGGAATATCAGTTTTTAAGAACATTGATCGAGCAGAACATGATTCCGGATGATGTTACGATCCAGGTTCTGACACAGGCAAGAGAGCATATTATCAGAAAAACTTTTGACGCTGTCAAAGGTGCTCCACATGCTATTATCCATGTATATAATTCAACATCTGTTGCACAAAGAGAACAGGTATTTAAGAAAGATAAAGAGCAGGTAAAACAGATTGCAATTGACGGTGCAAAGCTTTTGAAAGCGTTAGCAGAAGAAACAGATGGAAACTTTACATTCCAGTACAGTCCGGAAAGTTTTCAGGGAACAGAAGTTGACTATGCTTGGAAGTCTGCAACGCAGTCCTTGAGATCTGGCAGCCAACAGCTGATAACAAAGCGATCATCAACCTGCTACAACAGTGGAAAATGCTATGCCTCATGTATTCGCAAGTCAGGTAGAGTATTTTAACAAGCATCTGCGCGACAGAGAGAATGTAATTCTTTCTCTGCACCCGCACAATGACAGAGGATCAGGAGTTTCAGATGCTGAGCTCGGAATCCTTGCCGGTGCTGATAAAATCGAAGGAACATTGTTCGGAAACGGAGAGAGAACAGGTAACGTAGATATTATTACACTTGCAATGAATATGTTTTCTCAGGGTGTGAATCCGGAACTTGATTTCTCTAATATGAGTGACATTTGTGAAGTCTATGAACGCGTGACAAGAATGAAAGTTTCTCCGCGCCAGCCATATGCAGGAGATCTTGTATTTACAGCATTCTCCGGTTCACATCAGGATGCGATTGCGAAAGGTATGACCTGGAGAGAGGAGCATGACTGTCAGACATGGACTGTTCCATATCTCCCGATCGATCCACAGGATGTTGGCAGAAGATACGATTCCGATGTAATTCGTATTAACAGCCAGTCAGGAAAGGGTGGCGTAAACTATATTCTGAAGCAAAGCTTTGGAATCAGCTTACCGGAAAAGATGAGAGAAGAAGTCGGATATCTTGTAAAAGATGTTTCCGACAAGGCTCACGAAGAACTTACACCAGACAATGTATATCATATCTTTGAAGACCATTACATCAATGCGAAACCAATTTTCAGTGTTGATGAATGCCACTTTAAACAAGAAGATGGAATTGTCGCAGAAGCAACGATTCACCACAATGGAAGCAACCGCAAGATCACAGGTGTTGGAAACGGACGTCTGGATGCTGTCAGCAATGCAATCAAGCATTATTTTGATATCGAGTTTGAACTTGCATTTTACGAGGAGCATTCTTTGACAAAAGGATCTTCTTCCAGAGCTGTTGCTTATGTCGGTGTTATTTCCGACAAGAAGCGTTACTGGGGTGTCGGAGTTGATGCCGATATTATCAAAGCATCTATTGAAGCACTTGTTGTTGCAGTGAATAAATTGGATAGCGTACAGAGATCCCAGACATGCAAGGATGAAAGATTATTAGATATTACAAATTATATTTACGCAAATTATAAAGAAGTTACATTGGACGATCTTGCTGAGAAGTTCTTCCTTTCAAAACCATATTTGTCAAAATACATTAAAGAAAAATCAGGAATGACATTTGGGGATATTCTGAAAGAAATCCGTATGAAAAAGGCAAGAGCAATGCTTAAGAGCAGCAGTGCAACTGTAGAAAGTATTGCAGAATCTGTGGGATATCAGAATGTAGAGCATTTTAACAGAACATTTAAAAAACTGTATAATATCACACCGGTACAGTATAGAAACAAACCTTGATCCCAATTCGAGTTTGACTAAATTTAAAAATGTAATCTTAAAACAAATCGCCTGACAGTTACCATAAGTAGTAGCTGTCAGGCGATTACTGTTATGCAGATTCATTATTCTGCTAATTCTTCCCACAATTCATACAATTCTTCTAATCTTGCTTCATTTGCAGCACGTTCTGTTGAAAGTTTCTGGCACTCAATAGAGTTCGAATAAACTTCCTCTTTCGTCAGTTCCTCGTCAATCTCTGTGTTGCGATCTTCAAGTTTTGCGATTTCTTCTTCTGTTTTCTTCAACTCATTTTTACGTTTACGTTCACGTGCCTGCTGTTCCTTCTGTTCCTGCCAGCTTAATTTTGAATCCGAAGCAGGAGTGGATGCAGCAGAATCACCTGAATTGGATACATTTTCTGCATTTGTTTCATTTCCAGAAGCATAAGCAAGTGTCAGTGCTTCTTTTTTCTCCAGATAATAATCGTAGTTTCCGATATAATTAACAAATGTCTGATTCACCAGTTCAAGGATCCGGGAGGCGGTCTGATTGATAAAATAACGGTCATGGGATACATAAAGTATCGTTCCGCTGTAGTTATTTAATGCTTCTTCCAGAATTTCTTTGGAAGTAATATCCAGATGGTTGGTCGGCTCATCAAGGATTAGAAAATTTGCTTCCGAAAGCATAAGTTTGGCAAGCGATACGCGGCCTTTTTCTCCACCGCTTAACGTATGAATCTCTTTGAACACTTCATCTCCGGTAAACTGGAATGCAGCGAGTGTATTTCTGATCTGTGTATTGGTAAGATCAGGATAGTCATCAGAAATCTCATCAAAAATGGTCTTATCATCATGAAGTACGTGATGTTCCTGGTCGTAATAACCAATCGTCACTTTGGATCCAAGTGTGAATTCGCCCTGATCCGCTGCAATAACCTGATTAATGATCTTTAAAAGTGTTGTCTTTCCGGTTCCGTTATCACCAATCACAGCGACATGTTCGCCACGTTTGATTTCAAAACTGATATCACTGAAGAGAACCTGACTGTCAAATTGCTTTGAGAGATGTTCCACTGTAAGAACATCATTTCCGCTGATCTGCGATGGTTCCAACGTAAAATGCATTTCTTTCGTACTGTCAACCGGTTTGTCCAATGGCGTAATCCTGTCAAGCATTTTCTCACGACTCTCTGCACGTTTGATTGATTTTTCACGATTGAAAGACTTTAATTTATCAATAACAGCCTGCTGATGTTTGATCTCACGCTGCTGATTCATGTATTCTTTCAGCTGTGCATCTCGGATCTGCTGTTTTTTCATTGCATAATCTTTATAATTTCCAAGGTACATGCGAACCTGTGCATTGTCAATCTCAACAACTTTTGTGACAACACGATTCAGGAAATAACGGTCATGGGAGACGATAAATACCGCTCCGGAATAATTGATCAGATATGTTTCCAGCCAGGCAATGGAATTCAGATCCAAGTGGTTTGTCGGCTCATCAAGCAGGAGGATATCCGGACTTGTAAGCAGTAATTTTCCAAGAGAAACACGGGTCTTCTGACCTCCTGAAAGTGTATCTGTCTGTTTATTAAAATCGTCTTCCGTAAACCCAAGTCCCTTTAATACACCTGTAATCTCGCTTTCGCAGGCATAACCGTTTCTTGCATCAAATTCGGACTGTAGACGGTTGTAGGTCTCCAGGCGGCTCTGCAATTCCTCGCCTTCCAGATGCTTCAGTTCATGTTCGATGGAACGAATCTGAGCTTCCATTGCAAAAATATCCGCTTTTGCACTTTTCACTTCCTCATAAATGGTATTTCCGGATTTTAAATCCTGACGCTGCGCAAGATAACCGAGTGTCTTTCCTTTCGCGAGAATAACATCTCCACCATCAAGAGGTTCTTCTCCGATAATCATCTTAAGGATTGTTGATTTTCCGGCGCCGTTCACACCGACAAGAGCAGCTTTCTCACGATCTTCGATATGAAAGGAGCCGTCTCGTACAATTTCGCGTTCCCCAAACGCTTTTTCTATATTGTGACATGCGAGTATCATATATTTTCACCTCGTTTTTTGACTTCTAACATTATCATTATATAGAAAAAATGTCGAAAATACAAGGAAAATATATGGATTTTAAAGGTTTTTGCAAAACAAAAGTTTGACAGAACTTTAACTCTTTTATATAATAAAGAGTAGTTTAAGAGTGGAGGGCTAAAAATTGGAACAGAGAAAGATATCACGTGCAGTCATTTCCAGACTTCCGAGGTACTACAGATATCTGGGAGATCTGCTGGAGGCTGGCGTAGAGAGAATTTCATCCAGTGACCTGAGTAAGAAGATGCATGTAACGGCTTCACAGATACGTCAGGATTTGAATAATTTCGGTGGTTTCGGCCAACAGGGATACGGATACAATGTGAAATATCTTTATACAGAGATTGGAAAGATCTTAGGATTAGATAGAAGTCATAATTTTATTATCATTGGTGCCGGTAATTTAGGACAGGCACTGGCAAACTATGCTTCCTTCGAAAGAAGCGGATTTATTCTGAAAAGTCTTTTCGATGTGAATCCTCGACTGGAAGGCGTAACGATCAGAGGGATTCCTGTGCGTATGGTTGATGAACTGGAAGATTTTCTTAAGAATAATGACATTGAAATTGCTGCACTGACACTTCCAAAATCGAAAGCAATTGAAGTTGCTGATATTTTGGTAGATAACGGTGTGAAGGGAATCTGGAATTTTGCACATACAGACCTTTCCCTTCCAAAGGATGTGGTCGTTGAGAATGTACATTTATCTGACACACTGATGAAGTTATCTTACAACCTTTGTCAGCAGGATAAAGAATAGAATCTGGCAGGCTGCAAGGATGCTGCGGGACCAACCGACGAAAGGAGGTTCCGCAGCATCTGTTCATGTTAAAGGAATGTAACGGAATGTAAAGTGATAGAAAGGTCAGGCGATAAGCATGAGATATCTTCCAAATGGGAAGCAGATGAGTGAAGCTGATGCACACACAATTCATAAAATTGGGATTCCATCCCTTGTACTTATGGAACGTGCAGCATTTCAGATTGTCGAGACAATGCATAAGAAAAATATTTCCACAGAAAAAAGTCTGATTGTCTGTGGAAGCGGCAACAATGGTGGAGACGGATTTGCAGTAGCACGGCTCTTAACCGAACAGGGAAAGCATGCAGATGTACTATTTGCAGGGAAAGAAGCTTCTTTAAGTGAAGAATGTCGATGTCAGAAACAGATTGTAGAAAATATGGGGATTTCTGTATTCACAGAATTCCCGGATGAAGAATATACTGTAATAATTGATGCTGTATTTGGTGTTGGACTCTGCCGTGAAATCACAGGACATTATAAAGATGTGATCGACTGGATGAATCTTCAGGATGCAGAAAAAGTTGCTGTTGATATTCCATCCGGGATCTGTGCTGCAACAGGAAAGATTCTTGGGACAGCATTTCGAGCCGACCTTACGGTATGTATGGCATGTGTAAAATTAGGCTGTGAGCTTTTCCCTGGCAAGTCGTATGCAGGAGAGAGCATTCCGGTTGCGATTGGAATTGATCCGAAATATTTTTCGAATCGCCTGGATGTTTGTTATACCTTTGACAAAAATGATATTGGAAAACTTCTTCCTTCGAGAATGATGAATTCGCACAAGGGAAGTTATGGAAAAGTTCTTATGATCACCGGAAGTCCCGGGATGGCTGGTGCTGCATTCCTTTCTGCCTGTGCTGCCTATACAGTTGGTGCCGGTCTAGTACAGATTTATACAGCAAGTGAAAACCGTCTGGCACTGCAGGAACTTCTTCCGGAGGCAATCATATCCTGCTATGATTCTTATGATGACAGTCAACTGTCTCATCTTCTTGACTGGGCTGATGTGGTTTGTATTGGCTGTGGACTTGGAATGGGACAGATTTCTGAAAAGATATTGAAAAATGTATTGAAAAAGGTATCTTGTCCATGTGTCATAGATGCCGATGGACTTAATTTACTGAGCAGGAATATAGAGTTATTAAATCAATGTTGTGCACCTGTGATTTTAACTCCACATATGAAAGAAATGTCAAGACTGACCGGATGGAGTATTGATAAGATCATGGAAGATCGCTTTCAGGCACTTGATCAGATCATAAAACAATCCGGACCGGATAGAAAATCATCCATAATCTGTGTGTTAAAAGACAGTCGTACTGTTGTCGCACAGACAAATCGGCAGAAATTTGTAAATCTCGCTGGTAATAACTCTATGGCAAAAGGTGGTTCCGGAGACGTTCTTGCCGGAACGATTGCAGGACTTCTTGCACAGCATATGGCACCATTTGAAGCCACTACTGTGGGAGTTTTCCTACATGCCTGTGGTGGAGATGAAGCGAAAAAGAGCAAAGGAAGTTACAGCGTATTAGCCAGAGACCTGATTCAGGGTATGGCCGATGCAATGAAGAATGCAAAGGAGTGCAGATAAATTATGAAACAGTATAACAGAGTATGTGCCCGGATCAATCTGGACGCAATTGCATATAATATGGAACAGATGAAAAATCGCATTGGTCAGGAGGGACGTTTAATAGCTGTTATCAAGACGGATGCATACGGACACGGAGCAGTTCCTCTTGCGGAAATGTTTGAGGAAACGCCTTATATCTGGGGTTACGCTGTAGCATGCATGGGAGAAGCAAGAACTTTAAGAGCACATGGAATCAAGAAACCAATCTTGATTCTTGGCTGTGTTTTTCCTGATGAGTATGAAGAAATGGTTGAAAAAGAAATCCGTGCAGCGGTTTATACAGAAGAGATGGCCAAGGGAATGGCCGAGGCTGCCGTAAGATCAGGAAAGACCGCATTTCTTCACATAAAAATTGATACAGGAATGGGACGAATTGGATTCAAAGTAGACAAAGAAAGTGTTGAGACAATTTCCAGGATCAGCAAACTTCCTAATATTAAAATGGAAGGAATGTTTACACACTTTGCAAAGGCAGATGAATTCGACAAGTCTTATACATTTGCCCAACATGAAAAATTCCTCTGGATGAAAGAACAGTTAGAAACAAATGAAGTCCAGATTTCCTATTATGACTGTGATAACAGTGCCGGAATTATTGATTTTCCAGATATGAAGCATGATCTTGCCAGAGCCGGCATCTCTATTTATGGAATGTATCCGTCAGATGAAGTGAAAAAAGATGCTGTTGACCTGAAACCGGCACTGGAATTAGTCAGCCATATCAGCTTTGTAAAGGATGTGGAAAAAGGAACTTCCATCAGTTACGGTGGAACTTTCGTCGCGCCAAAGGAGATGCGGATCGCTACGATTCCCGTCGGATACGGTGACGGATATCCGCGTTCCCTCTCAAATAAAGGCTATGTTCTTATCCATGGAAAACGTGCAGATATTGTAGGAAGAGTCTGCATGGATCAGTTTATGGTAGATGTAACAGAGATTCCTGAAGCAAAATTCATGGATCCGGTTACTCTGGTCGGAAAAGACAAGGACGCTGTTATCCGTGTAGAAGATCTTTCTGATCTGAGTGGAAGATTCAATTATGAATTTGTCTGTGATCTGAGCAAGCGTGTTCCGAGAGAGTATTATAAAAACGGTACGATCGTAAAACAGATTGATTATTTCGAATAACCGGAATAATTGAAAGAATCCGGTTGACATGCATACATCCGATAAAACCGGAGATACTTTAGTATGTTCTTAGAAAAAAAACAAAAGGTTCTGAGAAGAATCAGAGAACAAATACGAAAAGTAACTGGAATATCGGAGTGTGAATGAATTGATAATTAAACGGGGCGACATTTATTACGCAGATCTTAGTCCTGTCGTTGGTTCCGAACAAGGTGGAATCCGGCCGGTACTTATAATACAGAATAACATAGGCAACAGACATAGTCCAACCATCATCTGTGCCGCAATTACGTCGAAGATGAATAAGGCAAAATTGCCGACACATATTGAAATCTGTACAAATGATTATAACATTATGAAAAATTCAGTCATTCTGCTGGAACAGATCCGTACAATTGACAAGAAAAGACTGAGAGAATATGTCTGTCATATCGATCAGGAACGAATGAAAAAAATTGACCAAGCAATAAGAATCAGTCTGGATCTTACTACATAAATCCAACCAAATTCTTTACAGAACAAAAAAAGCGTGGTAAAATTATAAGGATAGTGCTTTACAGAACTTAGTGTGTATCTGTAAATGCAAGTGAATTTATATAAAATACATTGATACAATAGAAAAGGAGAATCAGAATATGTCAGGACATTCTAAATTTGCGAATATCAAGCATAAGAAAGAAAAGAATGATGCAGCGAAAGGAAAGATCTTTACAAAGATCGGACGTGACTTGCAATTGCTGTTAAGGAAGGTGGAAGTGCTGATCCGACAAACAACAGCAGACTTCGTGATGTTATTGCAAAAGCAAAAGCAAACAACATGCCGAATGATACAATCGAGAGAAATATCAAAAAAGCTGCCGGAGAAGGAACTGCTGATAACTATGAGCGTATTACATATGAAGGATATGGACCGAACGGAACCGCTATTATCGTTAAGACTCTTACAGATAACAAGAACCGTACAGCTTCCAATGTAAGAAATGCATTTACAAAGGGAAGCGGAAACGTAGGAACACCTGGATGTGTATCTTTCATGTTCGATGAAAAAGGACAGATCATTATTGATAAAGAAGAGTGCGATATGGACTCTGATGATCTTATGATGACTGTACTTGATGCAGGTGCTGAAGACTTTAACGAAGAAGAAGACAGCTACGAAGTATTAACAGCACCGGAAGACTTCAGTGATGTTCGTCTGAAGATGGAAGAAGCCGGAATCCCTATGGTTTCTGCTGAAGTTACAATGATTCCACAGACATATGTTGATCTTACAAAAGAAGAAGATATTAAAAACATCCAGAAAACACTTGATCTTCTTGATGAAGATGATGATGTTCAGGACGTATACCATAACTGGAACGAATAATCAGTTATAAGAAATGGGGGACAATGATGAGTAATTACAAGATGGAAACTAAATGTGTACAGTCCGGTTACAATCCGGGAAACGGTGAGCCACGTGTACTCCCGATCGTTCAGAGCACAACATTCCGTTATACAAGCAGTGATCAGATGGGACGACTGTTTGATCTTGAAGAGTCCGGATATTTTTATACCAGACTTCAGAACCCGACGAATGATGCGGTAGCAGCTAAGATCTGTGATATGGAAGGCGGAGTAGCAGCAATGCTGACTTCTTCCGGACAGGCAGCAAACTTCTATGCTATCATGAATATTGCTGAAGAAGGTGATCACATCGTATGTGCATCTGCGTTGTATGGAGGTACTTACAACCTGTTTGCTCATACAATTCGTAAAATGGGCGTAAAAGCAACATTTGTTGACCCGGACTGCACAGAAGAGGAATTAAATGCAGCATTCCAGGAGAACACAAAGGCTGTTTTTGGAGAGACAATTGCCAATCCTGCATTGACTATCTTTGATTTTGAGAAGTTTGCCAAAGCAGCACATGCACACAATGTTCCATTGATCGTAGACAACACATTTGCAACACCGATCAACTGCCGCCCGTTTGAATGGGGAGCAGATATTGTTACTCATTCAACAACAAAATATATGGACGGTCATGCAGCTTGTGTTGGTGGAGCAATCGTTGATAGTGGAAACTTTGACTGGGCTGCTTACGGAGACAAGTTTGCCGGACTTACAACACCGGATGAGACTTATCACGGAATTGTATACACAGAAAAGTTTGGCAAAGCTGCTTATATAACAAAGGCAACATCACAGCTGATGAGAGATCTTGATCGATCCAGTCTCCACAGAATGCATTTCTTCTGAACCTTGGACTCGAGAGTCTTCATTTGAGAGTACCAAGACATTGTGAGAATGCAGTAAAGATGGCTCAGTATCTCCAGGGACATGAGAA
>ENA-OQIO01000740-OQIO01000740.1-human-gut-metagenome-genome-assembly--contig:-NODE-740-length-16860-cov-2.949919_pt1 | contig 16860 bp, 21 predicted proteins | sample MGYA00242573_ERZ504737 | MGnify/ENA primary metagenome ERZ504737 (study PRJEB26092, sample SAMD00036203) | human gut metagenome | host: Homo sapiens | study: EMG produced TPA metagenomics assembly of...
CTGATTTCCTATGTATCTGAGCAATTTATTCTTTATTAACTTTTCCTGTAACAGTTAGTGGGATAATCTGTCTGAAGTGACACGAATATCAGATCTGCAGCAATGCATATCGCAGGAAAATTATACTCCTGCTCCTGTGTCGACAAGTTAATTCCTGTAGTAATCCTGTCTGCACACCGGTATCTTTATATTTATCTTAGCACATCTTCTTCATAATTGACAATACCATATTATTCCAAATCTTTATTATTGGCAAGCTGTTTTATACGTCATAAAACTGATATTATCGACATAAAAGCAGAAATCCGGAGACATAAAATATGTCCCCGGATTTCCGGTAAATCAGATATTAATAACACTTATTTAAGAAGACAATTAATGTACCAGATTTCCCACTAATCCATAAGAAACAATATACATAATGACAGTTGCCATAATAATGCCACAAAAAATTGCCAGAGAGGACTTCTTAATATCAATTTCCAGAAGAGATGCAATCAGAGAACCTGTCCATGCCCCTGTTCCCGGAAGCGGAATTCCCACAAACAGCATCAGTCCCCAAAACTCATATTTCTTTACCTGATCACTTTTTCTCATTGCCCTGTCTTCCAATTTCATAACAAGTCCCCGAAAGAGTTTCGTCTTTTTTAAAACCTTGAAAATCTGTCTGATAAACAACAGAATAAACGGAATAGGAATAATATTTCCAACAATACACAGTGGAATTGCCTTTGCAGCCGATATCTTAAGTAAGGATGCTGCAAGCAATCCTCCCCTGAGTTCCAAAAGCGGAATCATTGAAATAATAAAAACTGCCCCTTCCGGTGAAATATATTGTGACAGATTCTGCGAGAACCAATGTACCAGTGCTTCCATAAAACCTCCTAACTTTTACTTCAGATAATCCTTCAAAAATCAATAAATTTCTGCATTTCTTCCTTTGTTCCAACAGTGATACGAAGGAAATTGTCAATTCTGTTCTTCTGGAAGTAACGAACATAAATATGCTGCCCTCTCAATACCTTAAAAAGTTCTTTCGCAGGGCAGGTTTTATGCGTAGCAAAAATAAAGTTAGACATAGAATCCTGAAAAGAGAATCCCAGTGCCTTCAATTCTTTCTTTGTCCATTCTCTTGTCTCTATGATTTTATTACATGTCTCATCAAAATATGCTTTATCTTCAACTGCCGCCACACCTGCAGCAATCGCTGTACGGTCCATAGTATAAGAATTAAAAGAATACTTCACATCATTCAGGAATCTGATCAGTTTCTCATTTCCACACGCAAAACCAATTCTCATCCCAGCCATAGAACGCGACTTGGAAAATGTCTGTACGACCAGAAGGTTGTCATATTTTTCAATCAATGGAAGCGCCGACTGACCACCAAAATCCACATAAGCCTCGTCCACGATCACAATCACATCAGGATTATGGCGGATAATATCCTCCACTTCCTCCAGCGGCATCTCCACACCTGTCGGCGCATTCGGATTCGGGAATACAATTCCTCCGTTTTCTCTGAAATAATCTTCCTTCCTTATATGAAAGTTCTCATCCAGTGCCGGTCTCTCATATGGAATGCGAAACAGGTCTGCCCATACATCATAAAAAGAATATGTGATATCCGGAAAAAGAACCGGCTTCTGTGAATTAAAGAATGTAAGGAAACTCATGGCAAGCACATCATCGGAACCTACTCCCACAAAAACCTGTTCATCCTTCAGCCCGTAATTCTTTGCAATGGCATGTACCAGTTCTCCTGCTGTAGGATCCGGATAAAGTCTCATAGTATCTGTATCCATCTCCCTCAACGCCTTCTCCACTCCAGGTGCCGGTGGATACGGATTCTCGTTGGTATTCAGCTTGATCATATCCGGCTGATTGGGCTGCTCGCCTGGTGTATATGGTATTACTTTACGTATATTTTCTTCCCATCTGCTCATTTATCTGGTTCCTTTCATGTTTTTTATTGTTTTTCACTTTCGTCAGTATAACATTAATCTCTATTTTCGTAAATCAACTTTTTGCATTTTACTGATTGACAAACCCACTTTGCAAGTTTATAATAGGCGGCAGAAAAGATAAGAAGAATCAAAACGTTGAAGAGAAGAGTACGCTGAGGAACGTTACAGAGAGAAATGTATACCGGTGCAAGCATTTCATCGCGAACCAGCCGAAGACCACCTCTGAGTGACTTTAATACAGTCCGGTGATTCCGTTACCATCGAATGAAGCGGTTCTGATCAGATGATTTATCCATCAGTAATGTATCAGACAACCGGGGTGGAACCGCGAGTAATGTTATCTCGTCCCTACAGTATTTAACCGTACTGTAGGGGATTTTTTATTCTTTCTTTTACCCCTTCGCAGTACAAAAACCTGTTACTGTTCACTCCGTTCTCAGCAGCACGCTCCGCGGGATATCAACAGTGAACAGCAACTATAGCAAATCCATACTAACGTAAAGGAGATAATCATCATGATCGTAACATTAAAAGACGGCTCAAAAAAAGAATACGCTGAAGCAAAATCCGTAATCGACATTGCTTACGACATCAGCGAGGGACTTGCACGTGCTGCCTGTGCAGGAGAAGTAAACGGAGAAGTTGTAGACCTGAGAACAGTTATTGACAGTGACTGCGAATTAAACATCCTGACAGCAAAAGATGAAAAAGGACTTGCAGTTCTCCGCCATACAGCATCCCACGTACTTGCCCAGGCAGTACAGACCTTATTCCCGGATGCAAAGGTTGCTATCGGACCTTCTATTGATACAGGATTCTACTATGATTTCGACTGCCTCCATCTCCCGTGATGACCTGGATGCAATCGAAAAAGAAATGAAAAAGATCATCAAAAAAAGGCGCTAAGATTGAACGCTTCACAAAATCAAGAGAAGATGCCATCGCATACTTCCAGGAGAAAAATGAACCATACAAGGTAGAACTTATCGAAGATCTTCCGGAAGGCTCCGAAATCTCTTTCTATTCACAGGGAGACTGGACAGACCTCTGCGCAGGTCCTCACCTTATGAGTGTAAAGGGTGTAAAGGCATTCAAGCTTCTCTCCTCTTCCAGCGCTTACTGGAGAGGCAGCGAAAAGAACGCAATGCTCACACGTATCTACGGAACAGCTTATGCTTCCAAGGATGAGTTAAAAGAACATCTGGAACAGATGGAAGAAGCAAAAAAACGCGATCACAATAAACTTGGACGTGAAATGAAAATCTTCACAACTGTAGATGTAATCGGACAGGGACTTCCTCTTATCATGCCAAACGGTGTGATCATGATGCAGGAGCTTCAGCGCTGGATTGAAGACGAAGAGACAAAACGTGGCTATGTAAGAACAAAAACTCCGTTAATGGCAAAGAGTGACCTCTACAAAATTTCCGGTCACTGGGATCACTACAAAGACGGTATGTTCGTTCTCGGTGACGAAGAAACAGACAAAGAAGTATTTGCGCTTCGTCCTATGACATGCCCATTCCAGTACTATGTATACAAAGCAGAACAGCACAGCTATCGTGATCTGCCTCTTCGTTACGGCGAAACATCCACTCTGTTCCGTAATGAGGATTCCGGGGAAATGCATGGTCTGACACGTGTACGTCAGTTCACGATCTCCGAAGGTCATCTGATCGTAAGACCTGACCAGATGGTAAAAGAATTTAAAGACTGTATCGCACTTGCACAGTACTGCCTGCAGGTTCTTGGTGTAGAAGAGGACGTAACCTATCACCTTTCTAAATGGGATCCGAACAACAGAGAGAAATACATCGGTGATGCAGAAGTGTGGAATCAGACAGAAGCTCATATCCGCCAGATGCTTGAAGAACTGAACATTCCATTTACAGAGGATGTTGGAGAAGCTGCATTCTACGGACCTAAGGTTGATATCAATGCCAAAAATGTATACGGAAAAGAAGATACAATGATCACGATCCAGTGGGATGCTCTTCTTGCTGAACAGTTTGATATGTACTACATCGATGAAAATGGTGAGAAACAGCGTCCATACATCATCCACCGTACATCCATGGGATGCTATGAGAGAACACTGGCATGGCTGATTGAGAAATATGCAGGTATGTTCCCGACCTGGCTCTGCCCGGAACAGGTTCGTGTAATTCCGATCTCTGAGAAATTCCACGACTATGCCGCCAAAGTGGAAGCACAGTTAAAAGAAAGCGGAATCCGCTGCTCCGTTGACCAGCGTTCCGAGAAAATGGGCTACAAGATTCGTGAAGCACGTCTTGCAAGAGTTCCATATATGCTCATCGTCGGTGCCAAAGAGGAAGAAGAAGGCAAGGTTTCCGTAAGAAGCCGTTACCTTGGTGATGAAGGAATGAAAGACCTTGGTGATTTCCTTGCAGCGATCAAAGAAGAAATCAAGAATAAAACGATCCGCAAAATCGAAGTACAGGAAGAGAATAAATAATCTTCCCTTTCAGATAAGTACAGAAACTGTTATTTCTGTTAAAAACGGGGCTGTCGTCAATGAACTTTTGGTTCATACGACAGCCCTGTTTTATTATTCTTTCACTTTTTCCTCAAAATATCAGCATTTTAACCGAATCAAGTAAGTCCTCTGGGAGGTTGCAAAAAGCAATAATCAGTGAGGGATTTGCTTGTATCAGGAGGAATACCAGCTCCTTCTGATATCCAAAAGACAGAAAATAGTTTTACGAAAACGAATAAGTTTAGTTTTTTTACTTTTCACAATTAAATCAGGTAACTTACTTGCTTCGTTCAAATCAGACTATCTCCCGTATCATTCAGTTTTTTACAAAAATTGTCGTATTTTTGCCTGTCAGGAATCTCACAATCATTATCTCCATTTATGCGAAAATATTATGAAAATTTTCGCATAAATAAAACTTTCTTTTTGTGAAATTAATAAATTATTATAAATTCTTTTTTGTGCAACAGGGATAAATTATGCAAATATAACTAAAACTACTTGATTTTTTCTGAAAACGTGCTACGATAAACTTACAAAAACGATTTAGGAACGAAAAACAAAAAACACAAGTCAGGAGTCTGACCAGACTGAAAACTCAATATGGGGAAATATCAGGCAAAAACTGAAAATCAATCATTACAGGGAGGTAATAACATGATGAAGAGAAAAGCTATGGCAATCACATTAACAGCAGCTATGCTTGCAGGCCTTACAGCAGTTCCTGCATGGGCTGAAGATGCAGCAGCAGACGAAGGTAAAGTTTTAAACATTTATTGCTGGAATGAAGAATTCAAATCCCGTCTGACTGACCACTATCCCGGATATGAAGAAGTTGACGGAACTCATGGCAAGATTGGAGATGTGGATGTTGTATGGAACATCACTCCTTCTGATGACAATGCGTATCAGAATAATCTGGATGAGACTCTTCTGAAACAGGCCGATGCAGCAGCAGATGACAAAATCGACCTCTTCCTTGTAGAAGCAGACTATGCTTTGAAATATGTAAATACTGATTATACAATGTCTGTGGCAGATCTGGGAATCACAGATGAGGAAGTTGCAGACCAATATCAGTACACCAAAGATGTTATGACAGATTCTGATGGTAACTTAAAGGGTCTTTCCTGGCAAGGCTGCCCGGGTGCTATGATCTACAGAAGAGATATTGCAAAGGAAGTATTCGGAAGTGATGATCCGGCAGAGGTTCAGAAGAAAGTTGCAGACTGGGATACATTTAAGGCAACAGCTGAAGAGCTGAAGGAAAAAGGCTATCAGATGACTTCCACTGTAAATGATGCCTACCGTGTATTCTCTAATAATGTAACTTCCCCATGGGTTGTTGACGGAAAGATCACTGTTGATGACAATATCAAAAACTGGTAGATATGTCCAAGGAAATGGTTGATGCCGGAGAAACAGCTACCTATGAATTGTGGAGCGATGACTGGAGCAAGGGCTTCTTCAAAGACAGCAATGTATTCTCATATTTCGGACCTGCATGGTTCATCGACTTCTCCATGAGTGCTGACCAGGATGGTTCAGTTGGTAAAGATGGCGGCTGGGCTGCAACAGAAGGACCACAGGGCTTCTACTGGGGCGGAACATGGATCACAGCAGCTACAGGCACAGACAATCCTACACTGGTTGCTGATATCATGAGACGATGACAACTAACGTTGACGTTATGAAAGAAATCGTTACTGCTGATAATGACTTCGTAAACAATAAACCTGCCATGGAAGAAATGGCTAAAGATGAGAACTACGGCGATGCAGTTCTTGGTGGACAGAATCCTCTGGCTATGTTCTGTGCAGGCGCTGATAAGATCGATCTGAGTAACATGAGCATCTATGATCAGGGTTGCAACGAAGAATTCCAGAATGCCATGAAGAACTACTTCGAAGGCAACGCATCTTATGATGAAGCTCTCGACCTGTTCTATAAGGCAGTTGTAGAAAAATATCCGGAACTTTCCTATTAATTAAACAGCAATTAAACAGTAAAACCTGTGTGCCTGCCTGACCATCAGGCAGGCACACTTTGAATTACAGCAGACTATGGAGGAAGATAATGGCAAAGAATAATAACCATAAAGCGGTCAGCTATAACAAATGGGGATATATCTTCCTGATACCATTTGTAGTAGTATATCTCATATTCCAGCTCGTTCCGCTTATCAGTACAATTTATAACAGTTTCTTTGAAAATTACAGATCTGGATTAACGCAGATAGGACCGAATTTTGTGGGACTTGCCAATTATGCAAAACTCTTTCAGGGTGGTGATATCTGGATCTATTTTAAAAACACAATGATCATGTGGGTAATGGGATTTATCCCGCAGATCCTGGTTTCCCTGCTCCTGGCTGCCTGGTTCTCCAATCCAAGCCTCCGGCTTAAGGGACAGCGCTTCTTCAAAACAGTTATTTATCTGCCAAACCTGATCATGGCATCCGCCTTTGCAATGTTATTCTTTACCTTATTTGCAGACGGCGGTCCCATCAATGCAATGCTGATGCAGTCAGGAATACTGAAACAGGCATATTCCTTTTTCAGCCATGCCTGGAGTGCCAGAACCCTTGTTGCAGTCCTGAACTTTCTGATGTGGTTCGGAAATACAACTATTCTTCTTATGGCAGGTATGATGGGAATTGACTCCTCGCTTTACGAGGCAGCTGAAGTAGACGGCGCAACTTCCTCACAGATTTTCAGAAAGATCACTCTTCCACTCCTTCGTCCAATCCTGATCTATGTTATGATTACATCCCTGATCGGCGGCATGCAGATGTTCGATGTACCTCAGATCCTGACAAACGGAACCGGCGACCCCATGCGTTCCACTATGACACTGATCATGTTCCTGAACAAGCATCTGTTCAGCAAGAACTACGGAATGGGTGGTGCATTATCCGTATTCCTGTTTATTATCACAGGAGTACTCAGCCTGATCGTATTCCGTTTTAATAAGATAAAAGACTGATGGAGGTGAGAAGAATGAATGAAAAAAACTCCAAAAATAAAAAAGGAATGAGCATGAAAGGTCAGCGTACCCTTGCCTATATCGTACTAATCATCATTTCCTTCTTCTGCCTCTTCTGGTTTTATGTACTGTTTATCAATGCCACCAGATCTAATGGCGCACTAAAAAAGGGATTCACAGCCATTCCCGGAGGACATCTCATTGAGAACTGGAAAAATCTTCTCGCAGGAACACTCCCTGTATGGAATGGTATGTTCAACAGTATTTTCATTGCTACCTGCTCAGCTGTTTTATGCACCTATTTTTCAACAATGACAGCTTACGCTATCCATGCATACAATTTTAAAGCAAAAAAATTTATGTTTACTTTTATCCTTGCAGTCATGATGATCCCAACTCAGGTAACTGCTCTTGGATTCCTTCAGCTGTTGGGAAAAATAGGTCTGGACGACTCCTTTGTCCCACTGATCGTTCCAAGTATTGCTGCTCCTGTTACTTTCTTCTATATGAAACAGTACATGGAAAGCAACCTTCCTCTGGAACTTGTGGAAGCAGCACGTATTGACGGTTCCGGTGAATTTAATACCTTTAACAAAATCGTATTCCCGCTTATGAAACCGGCTATCGCTGTGCAGGCAATTTTTACCTTTGTACAGAGCTGGAATAATTACTTCATTCCGGCGCTGGTCCTTCACTCAGATAAAAAGAAAACACTTCCCGTACTGATTGCACAGCTTCGAAGTGCAGACTTCCTGAAGTTTGACATGGGACAGGTGTATGTAATGATCGCCTTTTCCATCTTCCCGGTCATCATTGTTTACATTCTTCTTTCCAGATTCATTGTAGAAGGTGTTTCCGCAGGTGCGGTTAAGGGTTAGATGCTGATACAACAAAAGCTGTCTGTTCCGGATGCAAATACATCCGGAATCCAGACAGCTTTTTTAATTATTTGCAGTACTGTTCTGTAATGATGTTACTATTTACAGCTCAGAGTTTTATTTTCTTAGATCTCAGCCAGTTTCAGCAGATCCGGGATCTTGGATTCCCAGCCAAGTGCATGATATGTACACCCTGACAGTATGGCTTGCACTCTTTGATAATACGTGCAGCGATCTCAACACCTGTGATACCTGCTTTTGTCTTTTCTTTGTCTGCTTTCAGTTCCTCGAGCATTTCGTCCGGAACATGAATGCCGGCAACGTTGTTGTTCATGAATTTAGCCATTCCAGCGGACTTCGGAATGATGATACCAACCTGTACAGGTTTTCCGAACTGTTTTGCTTTTTCCATGAATTTGATGAATTTCTCCGGTTCAAATACTGCCTGTGTCTGGAAGTATTCTGCACCTGCTGCTACTTTTCTTTCCATTTTTGCAAGCTGTGCGTCAACGGAATCGCTGCATGGAGATACAACAGCACCCTTGGAGAATTTCGGAGGCTCACCAACCAGTTCATTTCCGCCAAGATCCACACCTGATTCCAGAAGCTTCACTGTGTGAAGAAGGGATACGGAGTCAAGATCGAATACAGGTTTTGCCTGTGGGTGGTCACCCATCTTTGTATGGTCACCTGTAAGGCAGAGGATGTTGTCAATGCCCAGCATTGCAGCGCTGAGAAGATCAGACTCCAGAGCGATACGGTTTCTGTCACGGCATGCAAGCTGGAAAATAGGATTCATGCCTGCATCCTTGAGAACCTTACACATTGCAAGAGATCCAAGACGCATAACAGAAGACTGGTTATCAGTTACGTTAACTGCATGAACATCCTTAAGGTATGTTTTTGCTTCTTCTACCAGCTCATCTACATGGATTCCTTTTGGCGGTCCTACTTCTGCAGAAACTACAAATTCACCACGGTCGAATAATTCTTTCATTTTCATTGTACATTGCTCCAATCATTATAATCTATTTTAATTCATCGTCTGTTGCAAAGTTATGAATCTGTGTCGGACATTTCAGCGCGTCAAGGCGTCCGATTTCTTTCAGACGTCTGTAGATGCGTTCCCATCCACATTCCATCTCGCTGTCCACTTCACATTTACCGTTCTTGGAACCACCGCACTGGCCGTTCACAAGGCTCTTTGAACATGCTGTGATCGGGCAGATCCCGCCTGTCAGGTTCAGATAGCATTCACCGCACTGGTCACATTTGTACTCTAACGGTGTCACGCCCTGGAAACCTGGTACCGGGTATGTATCGCAGGCTGCACAGACCATCTTATCTTCCAGATATTCTGAAACGGTCTGTACACCAACACCGCAGGAGAATACCAGAACCAGATCTGCTTCCTGGATCTTGCTCATATGTTTCTTAAGACGTAATTCCATATTTTCCGGATTACAGATGTAATCAGTTGTCATGATTCCTGTCACATTTCCTTCAGCTGCAAGTTCCTTCTGAAGTTGGGCAGCTTCTTTTTCCGGAAAACGAACTTCTTTACATCCATGACAGTTGATAATGAAAACTTTCTTTCCGGCTGTCAGTGATGTAATCGCTTCTTTTGCTTTTAACTGGGTAATCAACATATTACTTCATCCCCCTTACTGCATTTTTTCCGGCTTTGATACTGTTAATGATCGGAATCTTGGAAGAACAGATATACTGACAGCATCTGCACTCAACACAATCCATAACGTTCATGTCTTTCATGCCCTGCCAGTTCTCGTCTTTCGCATATTTCACGAAATACAGAGGTGAAAGTTCCATCGGACATACATCTACACAGCGTCCGCACTTGATACACGGCTGTTCTTTTGTCTCATCCGGTTCAACGGCAATGATACCATTGGAGCCTTTCATCATCGGTACATCCAGTGTGTTCAGAGGGAATCCCATCATTGGTCCGCCCATCTTAACCAGAACATCGTCATCTGTAAATCCGCCGCAGTAATCGATCAGCTCTCTTACGCTTGTACCTATCTTGATAACAAAGTTTCCAGGATTCTTGATCTTCTCGCCTGTTACTGTAGCAACACGCTCAACCAGAGGCATTCCTGTCTGGATCGCATCGGAGATTGCTTTTACTGTACTGATATTATCTACAACAACGCCGACATCTGCCGGAAGACCGCCGCTTGGAACAATTCTTCCCATAACGCGCTTAATGAGAGTTTCTCAGCACCCTGCGGGTATTTGGTTCTTGCAACAAATACTTCCATGTTTCCGATATCAGCAACTTTTTTCTGCATTAATTCAATGGCATCCGGCTTATTATCCTCGATAACGATGATACCCTTCTCAGCACCTGTTGTCTTAAGGACTGCTTTCAGACCAAAAATAATGTCATCTGCATACTCAAGGAGTACTCTGTGGTCTGCTGTTAACAGAGGCTCACATTCACATCCGTTGAGAAGGATGGTATCTACCGGTTTTGCAGGTTTAAGTTTGACACAGGTCGGGAAACCTGCACCGCCCATACCAACGATTCCGGCTTCACGGATGATATCAATGATCTCATCCGGAGTAAGATTGTCAAGATCACCATGTGCTGTACGGATTCGTGCAGAGTATTTTTTCCATCCGATTCAATGACAACAGCCATCACTTCGCTTCCACGTGTGCCATGCATACGCGGTTCAACAGCAACTACGGTTCCGCTTACGCTGGAATGTACCGGAGCACTGATAAATCCGGCAGCTTCACCGATCTTCTGACCAACTTTTACAGTGTCACCAACCTGAACGATCGGATTAGCCGGTGCGCCCAGATGCTGTGACATGGAGATTACAACTGTCTTCGGATCCGGGAATTTCTTCAGAGCGATATGCTCACTGAATTCCTTGCGTTCTGACGGATGAACACCGCCGTAATATCCGTCCAGTCTGTCTTCTCTGATGGACTTCACATAGTCGTTGATCACTTTGAAATTAACTTTGGAGAAATCACGAACCTGTACAGGCTGATTTAAGAATTCTTCCAGACGTCCCTGTTTTGCGAGTCTCTGGTAAATCTTCTCCCATGCACAGTCTTTATTCGGATCTACTTCGCATTTTCCATTCTTTGCTCCACCGCACTGTCCATTGACAAGACTCTTTGAACAGTCAACGATCGGACAGACACCTCCGGTAATGTTCAGATAACACTGCGCACATGCGTCACAGCTCTTCTTGGTAAGTGCCATGCCATGATGACCTCTGTAGTTAAGGGTGTTGCTTGCAGCAACTACCGGCTTACCTGCCAGATCCGCAACGGTCTGAATACCAAGGCCACAGGAAATTACTACTACATTCTCTGTACCTTCCGGAATCAGATCCTGTAATTTTCTTTCTGTGTGCATCTTGTTGCATAAGAAATCAAATTTCGCACTGCCTGTAACGTTCTTTCCCTGATCTGCAGCGAATTTCAGGAATTCGTCACAATCCGGTTCGTCAACAGTTTCAAATTCTTTGAAACATTTGTTGCAGGCAATCACAAACAGGTTGTCCTTACCGTCAAGCACTGATGCAAGTTCATCATTGCTTTTCAGTTTGTACTTAGTATAGTTTTCCAATTGCTCACCTTCCTTATGATAAAATAGTAAAAATTATATCCTTATGGTATCTGCTCTTATACGTTCCCTCCATCTCTCTGCACTCAAAAAAAGGGCCAATAAAACCAGATAAATAAGTTCAATATATATTCCTTAATAAATGTATCACAAAATGCTCATTTTATCCAGTTTTATTGGCAAATTTTATAAATTTCTTCTATGGTTTCATCCTAAATTTCTATAAAGTATGGATATTTGTGCTGAATGGGGCAGGAATGATTTTTTATTTCCGGTCAGAGGTAAGACATACAGGTACCGGATCTCGGATTTCCATTCTGTCAGGTTCTACCAGGCAGTCATAAGCCAGAATATGCACTCCTGCCTTTTTCGCCTCCTGCAGGGTTTCTCCAAATTCCCGATGAGTCTCCCAGTTGGGCTCAAACCTGTCAACTCCCTTCATCTGGATCACCAGAAGCAGATAAGCTTCGTATCCTTCCTGCATACAATGGATCAGCTCCTTCAGATGCTTCACACCTCTTTCTGTCGGTGCATCCGGGAAACGTGCTATATTGTCAGATTCCAGAGTGACACCTTTTACTTCTATAAAAGCCTTACGTTTCTCTGAGCAGACATAAAGATCAAATCTGGAATTTCCATAAGTCTTCTCAGGCGTTACCTGAACCTTTTCCGGAAAGATGTCCTGCCTTTACCCACTCCAGTGCTGCCTTATTGGGAATCTGAGAGTCCATATTGATCAGACCCCTGCCCTTTTTATTTACGCAGATCAGATCATAGGCTGTCTTTCTCGCCGGATTGCTGCTCTTTTCCAGAAAGACCTGTACCCCCGGAATCAGAAGCTCTCTGCACCTGCCTGTATTCTTTACATGAACCGTTTCCACCTGTCCATTGATCTCCACATGTGCAATAAAACGATTGGGGCGGTCTATGAAACGGCCCTCTGTGATGTGTTCGTACTTCATATTTTCTGATTGACCACGCTTTCTATTTTTTCTTTGTTCTTTTTTACACACTGTATATACCATAGCATGTTTTCCTCATATCTACAACATTCTCACCTTGGGAAACTATTCTCCAGGCAAAGTGCCCCCCACCCCGACTTCTTCATTCGGATACGTTTCATACCCCGACAGTGGTCTGGCGCCTCTTCGGAAATAGGCTTTTACTTTTTCACCATAGAGGTAGGGATCGTTTCCATTTACAATCCCCCATTGCATTAACAATGCTGCGCTCCACTGACAAAGGGTGCTGCAAAGGAAGTCCCTGTTACTATTCTGTAACCGCCACCAGGTACAGGAGCAACTATGTTCACTCCAGGTGCCACCAGATCCGGTTTCAGATATGGCAGCATCCTGCTGCCCCTTCCGGAAAAGTCCGCATAGGAGTCAACCAGCGAATCATATGCTCCAACTGCAATAATCCGCCGGGCTGTAGCGGGTATGGTCAAAGTCCCATATGCCCTTGGTTCATAAAACCCAGTTCCTCTGTTCAGGGTATTTCCACCTGGCAGCCACAGGTAATATTCTCCTCCCCTGACCTTTTTCCACTTAGAATGATTTTCCAGTCTCCACTGTCCACATAAGTTTCCACAGGAAGGAAATCTATGTAGATTTCCTGTGTCAGATGATAGGGCCAGGTTTGCCATAATAGATTAAAAGTTCTGTATTTCCCCGTCTGTACCTCTGAGGCCAAGCTTTTCATCTAAGGGGCCGATCCGGTTTCCGGATGGATTTTCAATATAAATGCTCATCTCATCCTCATAGGATTTCCATAACTGCACATTTAATGTTGGTTCCCTGCTGCTCACAGATAATTCTATCTGTCTGGTCTGTCCCTGTTTCAGGATTCCGCCCTCATGCAGAGGCTGATTGCCATTGTTTCCTGTACCTGTACAGATAACCAGACGTCCCGTGGAAGAAACCATATCTATATATGTTTCAAGAAGGGAATCTCCCTTATGTGAACCATAGTTATTTCCAAAACTGATATTGATAACCATCGGCCGCCCCAAAGACAATGACTGACGCACCAAATAATCAATTCCCTGTATCAGTTCGGTTGTTCTTGGGAAAGAATTTTCTCTGGGAATCCCCATTTTTACCACTATCAGGTCACTCTCATAAGCTACTCCCTGATTGACTCCATCGGAAGCTCTCCCATTTCCTGCCGTGATTCCCAGCACTGAGGTTCCATGTCCACTGTAATCCACAGATGGAACAAGGCGCCTGCCCTGGTTTTCTCCAAGTGCAAGCGCCTCATCGATCTGCTCTTTCGTATATTCAGTTCCTGTCACATATCCCTGGGGTGGATTTCCCTGTATGCTCTGATCCCATAAACGTAAAATTCTGCTGCTTCCGTCTGCATTTCGGAAATCAGGGTGAAAATAATCCACTCCTGAATCCACAACTCCTGTCAGGATTCCTTTTCCCGTCAGTCCATTCCTGCCGGTCTGCACTGTGCGGATGCAGCTTGCTCCCTTTGCCTGAAACAATTCAAAATACAACCGTTTTGGCTTCTCCATAAATTCCACCTGCACTCTGTGGGAATACTTATCAATCTCACTTTCCGGCAAAGTTACCACTGCATAGCCGCCTAACAGTGGCACTACCTGAATTCCATTTCCAGCCAGACCACTTTCCAGTCCGCTATACTTTATGATCACATCCCATAACCTGGTTGCAGGATCATATCCTACATTAAGATTTCCCGACTTTCTGCGCTCCTGTGGTGTTGCATCCATCGCAAGATTTAAAAGGTTATCTATTTTCTGGTCCGGCATAAATGATTCCTTTTCATTATACACTTACTTATATTATATGTATTCTATGAGAATTGCTAATGCAGATAAATGCTCTGAGTGCATCAAACGGAATACAGCTTTTTACAACCTATAAATAAAAATGCCATCAGTTACAAACTTGCTCCGCAACTGACAGCATTTCAGCTTACAAATATTTCTGCATATCATCCCGCAGATTCTCTTCCATTCCAATAAGCTTCTTTGCAATGGAAATACTTTCGGACGACGCATCTTTGCATTGGTGCATGGCTTCTGTGATAGACTGGGTTCCCATGTTGCAGCCATTCATGATGATCTTAACCGCCTGTTTATTCTCATCTTCTCCGGTCATCATTTTTACACCTGTCGTCATCCACGAAAATGTGGATACCATAACACCCGGTTCTTTCTCCGGCTGGCCTGCGCGAAGAAGTATTTTGGAAATTTCCTCTTCCAGTTCCTTGTGTTTTGAACAGGATTTTTCAATCGTTGCTGCGATTTTGGCATCTGTCACATGATGCTGTACCTGTTCCATGCTCTCAATTCCCATCTTGCATCCGACACTGCATTCTTCTAATAGTTTCTTTGTGCTGTTGTCCATGTCTGTCCTCCTGTATAAAAATTTACTTTCTACATGGAAGATAGTATACGTACTTTTTGACTATTTATGTATCTTTCCCGTTACTGGGTACGGAGTGTATAGTGGTTCAGTTGTCAAGACAAAAATCTAAGCTTTTTATAATGAACTGATATATGTAACTGAGTAGGGAGAAAATTCCCCCTTAGGCTGCATGATCATCCAGTAACAGGATCGGATAATAGCAGGATGCCGGTGTCTGATTATTGAGTGCAGAATGACAACGTTCAAAGTTGTAAGTGTGCACATATTTACCGATTGCCTTCCGTGCTTCTCTGATATTGTTATATTGGGTCAGATATGCTTCCTCGTACTTGAAGCTCCGGAACCATCGTTCAATCATGATATTGTCAGCCCACCGGCTTTTACCATCCATGCTTTGACGGATCTGGTTCTCTTTGAGGAAATTCATGTACTCATTGCTTGTAAACTGACAGCCCTGATCTGAATTCAGGATAACAGGTTTTGCTACCATAAACGCCTTCTTTAGCGCAGTTATGACCATTCTGGTATCCAGAGTATCATCGACTTCCCATCCAACGATACAGCGGCTGTACCAGTCAATCACAGCTGTTAAATATAAAAATCCATGTTTAATGGCGATATATGTGATGTCGATTGACCATGCCTGATTAGGACGGTCGATAACGGCGTTACGCAGCAGATACGGGCAGACTTTAGCCTGTTGCATACGTTTAGAAAGGTTCATTTTTGGATAGATTGGATCAATCCCCATTTCATTCATATAACGCGCGTTTCCGGCGGCCAACCTGATGCCCTCGTTTCTTCAGTTGAGCAGACAGTTGTCGTGCTCCCCAGGCCGGGTTATCCGTGTGTAATCGATCTATGATCGATTTGCAATCTAACTCCTCCTGAGATATGGGCGTGCCCTTGTAATAAACACTGGTACGATTGATATCAAGAAGCGCAGCTCCTGTTTTAACTGGAAGTTCTTTAGTCTTCAAAAGGTTTTGGACTAAATTTACTCTCGTAGTCAGGTCCAAGTGTTTCTTCAGATTTTTTTTCAACCAATCCACCTGCATGGTGAGCTGGCCAACTTTTTCGCGTATTCGGCTTTTTCCTTGCGCTCTAAGGCGAGTTTCTCTTTCAAGTTGTCTTCTCTTGAATCATCGAAGACAACCGATGCTTTATCGAGGAATTCTTTTTTCCAGTTGCGAAGAAGATTCGGCTGAATGTTATTTTCGCTGGCAATTGTATTTAAGTCCTTTTTCTCCTTTGAGCAATTCAATGACTAATTCGGATTTGAATTTTGCGGAGAAAATTTCTTCTTGTTCGAGACATAAAAATGATTCTTCTTTCTATAGTGCTTACAGTATACCAGATTCATTAAAAAATGTCTCTCGAAGTGTCTTAATTACGATACCATTATAACTTAATAAATGTCTTTAGATTTAAAACAATACCTTTGAAACCGTATTCCAAAGAGTTTCGAAATGGAAGTTCCTGGTATTTTGCCGGTACTGTTTCTATCGTTTCGGTTCTTCCA
>ENA-OQIO01000741-OQIO01000741.1-human-gut-metagenome-genome-assembly--contig:-NODE-741-length-16849-cov-1.408743_pt1 | contig 16849 bp, 25 predicted proteins | sample MGYA00242573_ERZ504737 | MGnify/ENA primary metagenome ERZ504737 (study PRJEB26092, sample SAMD00036203) | human gut metagenome | host: Homo sapiens | study: EMG produced TPA metagenomics assembly of...
CTCCGACGGTAGCGCATCATGCTGATCCTCGAACTGGTGTTGGCTGTTCCTGGTCTTCATGGCTACGGTTGCTTGGTACAGGCCGTTCGTAAGATCCCCGTTCAGTATGCGAAGCGTATTGTCGGAAACAAACAGTACGGAGGTGTACGCCAGTACATCCCCCTGAAGATGAATGCTGCGAACGTGATGCCTATCATCTTCGCGCAGGCGCTGATGTTTATTCCGATGTTGTTCGCCAATGTTGCGCCCGGTTTTGCTGCGGCATTCTCCGACATGCGCGGCTTCTGGTACAACCTTACGCTCGGCATCCTGGTAGTCGCCTTTACTTATTTCTACACGGCGATTATTATCAATCCTCAAATGATGGCTGACGATATGAAGCGCAACGGCGGCTTCATCCCGGGTGTAAAGCCGGGCAAGGCGACGGTGAACTATATCGATACCATCATGACGAGAATCACTCTTCCCGGTTCCATCTTCCTGGCTCTGGTGGCGATTCTGCCGGCGCTGGCCATGAAGTTCCTGAACATTCAGCAGGCGTTCGCCTATTTCTACGGAGGTACTTCGCTGCTGATTATGGTCGGTGTGATCCTCGACACTCTGAAGCAGATAGAGAGCTACCTGCTGATGCGTCACTATGACGGTCTGATGAAGACAGGACGCATTCAGGGCCGCTACTAATTGTTGTTCAAGAGAGTTCTGAAAGAATGATATACTTAAAAACTGAAGAAGAGATAGAGCTGCTCCGTGAGAACAATCTTCTCGTGAGCCGGACGCTGGCCGAGGTGGGTCGCCACATCGCACCGGGCGTTACGACCAAGGAGTTGGATACCCTCGCCGAGGATTTCATCCGTTCGCACGGAGCAGTTCCTGCTTTTCTCGGATACCAGGGATTCCCCGCTTCGCTGTGTATTTCGATCAACGAAGAGGTGGTGCACGGTATTCCGTCATCCAAGAGAGTTCTCCGTGAGGGAGACATCGTATCGGTGGATTGCGGTACGTTTATGAAGGGGTTTGTTGGTGATTCGGCTTATACGTTCGCCGTGGGAGAAGTTGCCGAGGAAGTACGGCAACTGATGGAAGTCACCAAAGAGGCTCTTCGCAAAGGTACGGCACAGGCCAAGGCCGGAAATCGCGTAGGCGACATTTCCGCGGCTGTGCAGGAGTATGCCGAAAGTTTCGGCTACGGCGTTGTCCGGGAGTTGGAGGGACACGGTCTGGGGCGTAAGATGCACGAGGCCCCGGGTGTTCCGAACTACGGTGCACGCGGCAGAGGACCGCTTCTCAAACAGGGAATGGTCATCTGTATTGAACCCATGATCAACATGGGCACCAAGGCGGTGGTTTTCGAACGGGACGGTTGGACGGTTACGACCCGCGACCGCAAGCCGGCGGCTCACTTCGAGTACGCGGTGGCGGTGGGCAAGGACGGACCGGACGTTCTGACGGATTTCAGTATTATCGAACAGGCAATAAACAAGTAAGACTCTATGGCAAAACAAACTGCGATCGAACGGGACGGTACGATCATCGAGCGTTGTCCAACGCGATGTTCCGCGTGGAGTTGGATAACGGCCACGTGATCACGGCCCATATCTCCGGCAAGATGCGAATGCACTACATCAAGATTCTTCCCGGGGATAAAGTGAAAGTGGAGATGACGCCTTACGATTTGAGTAAGGGGCGTATCTCGTTTAGGTACAAATAACCATTAGATTGCTTGAAAACCATGAAAGTAAAAGCATCAATCAAAAAGAGAAGCGAGGATTGCAAGATCGTGAAGCGTAAAGGCAAACTTTATGTGATCTGCAAGAAGAATCCCAAGTTTAAAATGCGCCAAGGGTAATGTTTAAACGATTAATTAAAGAAAGAGAAATTTTATGGCACGTATAGTAGGTGTAGATTTACCAAAAAACAAAACGCGGCGAGATCGGCTTGACGTATATCTACGGCATCGGTCGCTCGACCGCCCGCAAAATTCTCGACGAGGCCGGTATCAGCTACGACCTCAAGGTTCAGGATTGGTCGGATGAACAGGTCGGCGCAATTCGTTCGAAGATCGCGGATATGGGTATCAAGGTCGAGGGCGAATGCCGTTCGGTCGTACAGCTCAATATCAAACGTCTGATGGATATCGCTGCTACCGGGGTATCCGCCACCGTCTGGGTCTTCCGGTTCGCGGTCAGAGCACCAAGAACAATGCCCGCACGCGTAAGGGCAAGAAGAAGACCGTCGCAAACAAGAAAAAGGCAACGAAGTAATAATTAGAGAGTTATGGCAAAGAAAACTGGAACAGTCAAGAAGAAGGTTGTTAAGGTCGGTGCCGTGGGTATGGCCTACGTACACTCTACTTTCAACAACGTGATCATCACCATCACCAACGAGGTCGGCGACGTAATCAGCTGGTCTTCGGCAGGTAAGATGGGTTTCCGCGGTTCGAAGAAAAATACTCCCTATGCAGCGCAGACGGCTTCTGCCGATTGTGCGAAGGTTGCTTACGACATGGGTTTGCGTAAGGTGAAAGTTTACGTGAAAGGTCCGGGTGCAGGCCGTGAGTCTGCCGTGCGTACCATCCACGGAGCCGGTCTGGAGGTAATGGAGATCATCGACGTTACTCCGATGCCGCACAACGGTTGCCGTGCTCCTAACCGCCGTCGTGTATAATTCGGCCGGCAGGTGTTACGTAAAAACTATTTTATCTGATTTTAAAAAGTTAATACAATGGGAAGATATATAGGACCTAAATCCAAGATCGCCAGAAAGTTCGGCGAAGCTATTTTCGGTGCGGACAGAGTTCTCGAGAAGCGGAATTTCCCTCCCGGACAGCACGGTCTTGCACGCAAGCGCAAAAAAGTATCGGAGTACGGCCAGCAGCTCAGCGAGAAGCAGAAAGGCGAAGGCTACGTACGGTCTTCTGGAGAAACAGTTCTCCCGTACGTACGAGCAGGCTGCCCGTATGGGCGGTATCACGGGTGAGAACCTGCTGAAGCTGCTCGAATGCCGTCTGGACAATGTGGTATATCGTCTGGGCATCGCTCCGACGCGCGCCGCTGCCCGCCAGTTGGTGTCGCACTGCCACATCTGCGTAAACGGCAACGTGGTGAATATTCCGTCCTACTCGCTCAAAGTGGGCGACATCGTGTCGGTACGTGAAAAGTCGAAAAGTTTGGAAGTCATTGTCGGATCTCTGGCCGGCGGTTCGAAGAGCCGCTACGCTTGGCTCGAGTGGGACGGTGCGGCTATGGCCGGCAAGTTCCTGCAGCGTCCCGAGCGCGAGGAGATTCCCGAAAACATCAAGGAGCAGCTTATCGTCGAGTTGTATTCCAAGTAGTAATTAAACAACCAATTCAATATTATGGCAATATTAGCATTTCAGAAACCTGAAAAGGTTATCATGCTCGAATCCACTTCGTCGTTCGGAAGTTCGAATTCCGACCGCTGGAGCCTGGGTTTGGTATGACCGTCGGTAACGCTTTGCGCCGTATCCTGCTCTCCTCGCTGGAGGGGTATGCGATTACGACCGTCAAGGTTGCCGGCGTGGACCATGAGTTTGCCGCTATCCCTGGAGTGATGGAAGGTATGATCGACATCATCCTGAATCTCAGGCAAGTTCGTTTTATCCGCACGGTTGACAACCAGGATGCCGAGAAGGTATCGGTCAATGTGGCGGGTGTAACGGAGCTGACGGCAGGATATATTTCGAACTACCTCTCGTTCTTCAAGGTATTGAATCCCGAATTGGTTATCTGTCATCTGGCACCCGGTACTAAAATGCAACTCACGCTCACCATCGGCAAAGGACGCGGTTACGTGCCTGCGAGGAGAATACTCCCGCCGATTGTGAGTTCGGTACGCTTCCGATCGACTCGATTTTCACGCCCATCAAGAACGTGAAATATTCGATCGAGAACTACCGTGTCGAACAGAAAACCGACTACGAGAAGTTGAATTTGGAGATTACTACCGACGGATCAATTCACCCGACGGATGCTTTGAAGGAAGCAGCCAAGATTCTCATCCAACATTTCATGCTCTTCTCCGACGAGAAGATCACCGTGAATATGGAGGATACGAACGGTGCGGAGGAGTTCGACGAGGATATCCTGCACATGCGCCAACTCCTCAAGACGAAACTTTCGGATCAGGATCTGAGCGTTCGTGCTTTGAACTGTCTGAAAGCCGCCGATGTGGATACGGTGGGTGACCTGGTGAAACTCAATCGCAACGATCTGCTCAAATTCCGCAACTTCGGTAAGAAGTCGCTGACGGAGCTCGACGAGCTGCTCGCGTCGCTCAATCTGAAGTTCGGCATGGATGTATCTATCTATAAACTTGATAAAGACTAACTTAAATGAGACACAATAAGAATTTCAATCACCTGGCAGACAGGCCGGCCACCGCAAGGCTATGTTGTCGAACATGGCGTCGTCGCTGATTCTGCACAAGCGTATCGAGACCACCGTTGCCAAGGCGAAGGCTGTGAAGCAGTTCGTGGAGCCGCTGGTGACCAAGTCGAAAGAGGACACGACCCATTCGCGTCGTATCGTATTCTCGTATCTGAAGCAGAAGGAGGCCGTGACGGAGTTGTTCCGCACGATCGCTCCGAAAATCGCCGATCGTCCGGGCGGTTACACCCGCATCCTGAAGACCGGATTCCGGTTGGGCGATGCCGCCGATATGTGCATCATCGAATTTGTCGATTTCAACGAGGCTTACACGTTGGGTATTCTTCCGACGGCTGCCGAGGCGAAACCCAAGACCCGTCGCTCGCGCGGTAAGAAGGCTGCCGATGCTGCTGCCGAAGCAGCTCCGGCCACTGAAGGCGGCGAGGAGAAGAAAGCTGCGAAACCGGCTGCCAAGAAAGCTGCGGCTGCGAAGCCGGCTGCTTCCAAGGCTGCGGCTGCGAAGCCGGCTGCTTCCAAGCTGCGGCCGGTGCGAAGAAAGTCGCTGCTCCGAAGGTTGCCAAGAAGACCAACGTGGGCAAGAAGATGTAATTCCGAATAACGTTGGAAGAAAAAGGACGGTGTTTCGACATCGTCCTTTTTCTATGGTGCCGTCGGACTTGAATTCATATTTCCGGATCGTTCGGAAAATCCGAGGCGGCATAGATCTCTTTGCAGGCCGGTTCCGGTATGACTTTCCGTATTCTGGTTTATTGGTCAAAATAGCACATAAAACAGTAGCCCGTATTCTTTGTTTTTCGTGACGATACTCTTTGCTCTCGATTTCGTCCTGTTTCCGGTTCGGTCTGTTTTCGGAAGCACGGCGCTTTTGTCCGCCGAAGCTGATTCGGTTGTTTGGCATTCCCAGGCTGTCGTTATTTTGGTTCGTAACGGCTTCACAACTTAACCTGATCAGAATCGCCATAGTTTTTTCATTTATTCGGTTATTATTTTGGTTTGCACGGGATTTTATGGAGGGGGAGGGATTTAACGACCTATGCCGCATTACTGCCAATGCCGAATCTTATACGGACTGTTCGGCGGGCGGAGGGGAAATCTGGGGTAAGGGTGATACCAGTTCTGTTGGCGTTTACTGCATCGGTAATGGTAGGACTCGACTCCAGGTTACTCCTTCATTACGTGGTGTTGCGAGGGTTTCGTTTTAGGAGTTACTGTCGATGAGACGTATCGTATTGCTTGTTACAGCCGGTTGGACAGACGATTTTCTATAAAAGAGGGATAGCGGACCGCATCGGGAGGAGGTGAAGACTTGCGGGCGCGGAAGCTCTTTGTTCAGTTTTTTGTGGATGAATGGACAGATCGAGGATGAAAAAGCTGCGGATGAAATATTTCATCCGCAGCTTTCATTAAAATTTAGTCACCAAAAGTTACGCTGTTAGATAATTTTGTCCAGCTCGTTGAGCGTACTGCGGATTTCGTTGTCCGAAATTTCATAATCCCGAAGTTTTCCGGCGAAATACTGCTCGTATGCGTATAGGTCGATCTGTCCGTGCCCCGAGAGGTTGAAGAGGATCGTTTTGGAAACGCCTTCCTCCTTCGCCCGTTTCGCTTCGCGGATCGCCTGTGCGATGGCGTGAGCCGATTCCGGAGCCGGGATGATACCTTCCGTACGGGCGAAGAGAACGCCTGCGGCCAGAGTTTCCGTCTGCGGCACGGACTGGGCTTCGATGACCTTGTCTTTCAGCAGCTGGCTCACGATCGAACCGGCTCCGTGATAGCGCAGACCTCCGGCGTGAATGTCCGACGGGTGGAAGTTGTGTCCCAGCGTATACATCGGGAGCAGCGGAGTGAAGCCTGCCACGTCGCCGAAGTCGTACTGGAACTCACCGCGCGTCAGCTTGGGACACGATTGGGGTTCGACGGCGATTACGCGGGTATTTTTACCTTTGGTCAGGTTATCGCGCAGGAACGAGAAGCTGATGCCGGCGAAGTTGCTGCCTCCTCCGAAGCAACCGATCACCACGTCCGGGTACTCCCCGAACAGCTCCATCTGTTTCACGGCCTCCTCGCCGATGATCGTCTGGTGCAACAGTACGTGGTTCAAAACAGAACCCAAACAGTAACGGGTATCCTGAGGATTTTGCAGCGCCATTTCTACGGCTTCGGAGATCGCCATGCCCAGACTGCCCGAATCGTTGGGGTTCTTTGCAAGGGCGGCCCGTCCGGCGGCTGTAATTTCGCTCGGCGAGGCATACACGTCTGCGCCCCAGGTGTTCATCATCAGCTTGCGGTAGGGTTTCTGGTTGAAGCTCACCTTGACCATGACGACTTTCAGGTCGATGCCGAAGTGCTGCGTAGCCATTGACATCGCGGCTCCCCACTGTCCTGCTCCGGTTTCGGTGGTCAGATGGCGGATTCCCTGCTTGTAGTTGTAGTAAGCCTGCGGAATCGCGGTGTTGGTCTTGTGCGAGCCGACGGGCGATACGCTCTCGTTCTTAAAGTAGATCTTGGCCGGGGTGTCGAGAGCCTTTTCCAGGCCGTAGGCACGTACCAGCGGGGTAGAGCGGTAGATCTTGTATAGATCCTGCACCTCTTCCGGAATGTCGATGTAGCGTTCGGTGGACATCTCCTGTTTCATCAGCTCCTCGGCGAAGAGGGCGCTCATCTGTTCGAGCGTCACCGGCTCTTTGGTCGCCGGGTTCAGCGGCGGCAGCGGTCGGTTCTTCATGTCGCTGACGATGTTATACCATTGGGTCGGCATCTGGGATTCGGGTAGGATAATTTTTTTCGTTTTCATAATCGTTTGTTTTTATTATGATTGTAATTTTCAGTGTTGCGTGGAAGTTACGAAAAAAGCGTTGTCTGCTCGGCAAACAACGCTTTTGATATTTTTGACTGTATGGATCGGATTTTCTCGGCTTATTTCATACAAATACCAATGGACTCATTGTTTACCTTAAACAAAGAGCGCCACCACCAGTTCTGCGTCGAAAATCTTGTCATTTCTACTGTTCTTTGGATGCAAAAGTACGTGTTTTTTTCACAATGCAACTTTTTTTTGATTTTTTTTTCAGCGAAAGATTTCGGATGAAATAAAAACAGACCGGATATTATCCGGTCTGTCAATACGTTGAGACGAAAATTATTTTTGCGGAAAACCTTTGCCGATAGCCAGGAAATCGGCGGCCTTCAGCGCCGCTCCTCCGATCAGGCCGCCGTCCACGTCCTCTTTGGCGAAGAGTTCCGGGGCGTTCGACGGCTTGCAGGAACCTCCGTAGAGGATAGGAGTTTCATCGGCCGCCGCACCGAATTTCTCGCGCAGGATCGTGCGGATGTAGGCGTGGATTTCCTGTGCCTGCTCTGCCGTCGCGGTCTTGCCCGTGCCGATGGCCCAGACGCTCGTAGGCGATTACGGTTCGGGCGAACTGGGCCGGCGTGAGGTTGTAGATAACCTCTTCGATCTGTGTCTTTACTACTTCGAAGTGGCGGCCCGCTTCGCGTTCCTCGAGATTCTCGCCCACGCAGTAGATCGGTTGCAGACCGTTGGCGAATGCCTGCGCCATCTTTTTGTTGAGCGTCGCCGAGGTTTCGCCGTAGTACTGGCGGCGCTCCGAGTGGCCGAGGATCACGTATTTGCAACCCAGCGCCGCGATCATCGAAGCGGCGATCTCGCCCGTATAGGCGCCTTTGTCTTCGGCCGCGCAGTTCTGGGCGCCGACTTCGATGTCCGAACCCCGAAGTGCCTCGATGACTCCGCCGAGGTGGGTGAAGGGCGGACATACGATGAAATTCACGCAGGAACAAACCTGGTTTCTGTCGGCCCGGATGTTTTCGGCCAATTCGACGCCTTCGGCGGGAAGCGTATTCATCTTCCAGTTGCCGGCAACGATTTTCTTTCTCATATTTTTGTTTTTAAGATAGATTAGACGATAGATGCAGGCGAGAACCGCTCCGGTCGCAGCAGCGGCCAGAAATCGCTGGTCCACGGGAACGACGTCGTCGGAGAGGCTGGCCAGCGTCGGGATGGCGACCAGCACGGGAAGTGCATAGTTCCAAAAGAGGAACCAGGGGCGCTGCCGTTGCCGCAACCGATGCCACACCTGCTGCCCGAGGCGGAGCCAGATCGTACCCAGCGCCAACGTGCAAAGTGTGCGGAATACCCAGCCAGGTACGATGTCGCCGAGCCGGAGTCCCGCAGCGAGTACGCTTGCGGCGCAGATGCCTGCGAGCCAGATGTTTCTTCCCGATGTCATTACCTTCCGGAGTTTACTCCTGTTCGCACCATTTTTTAACCTCTTCCATCGAAGGAGCCTTCAGCCCCAGTTTGTTTCTTTTTGTTAAAACCGCACAGGTCGTTGAAGAACTTGCCCGGAGAGAGCTTTTTGAGCGAATCGGCTGTCAGGTAGCCCATTTTCTGTATGACGGGAACCCACTCTTCGGGAATACCGAGGGCGGTGTATTTCTCGGCAGGATCGTTTACGGCCTTCTTTTCGGGGCGCATTTGCGGGGAAGAAGAGCACGTCCTGGATCGAACTGTTGCCCGTCATGAACATCGTCAGGCGGTCGATACCGATACCCATACCCGAACAGGTCGGCATACCGTATTCGAGGGCGCGGACGAAGTCCATATCGATGAACATAGCCTCGTCGTCGCCCTTCTCCGAGAGGCGCAACTGCTCCTGGAAGCGCTCCAACTGGTCGATCGGGTCGTTCAGCTCGGAGTAGGCGTTGCAGAGCTCCTTGCCGTTGACGAAGAGCTCGAAACGCTCCGTGAGGTCGGGATTCGACCGATGGCGCTTGCACAGGGGGACATCTCGCATGGGTAGTCCATGATGAAGGTGGCTGTATCAACTCCTCCTCGCAGTATTGGCCGAAGATGGCATCGATCAGCTTGCCCTTGCCCATGGTGTCGTCGATCTCGACTTCGAGGCGTTTGCAGGCTTCGCGGAGCTGCTCTTCGCTCTGCCCCGTGATGTCGTAGCCGGTCTTTTCGCGGATGGCGTCTGTCATCGTCAGGCGGCGGAACGGGGCTTTGAACGAAATCTCCCGGCCGTCGATCTGCACGGTCGTGGTCCCGTGCAGGGCCAGGGCGACCTTTTCGAGCATCCGTTCGGTGAACTCCATCATCCAGAGGTAGTCCTTGTAGGCTACGTAAATCTCCATAACGGTAAATTCGGGGTTGTGCGTGCGGTCCATGCCTTCGTTGCGGAAGTTCTTGCCGAATTCATACACGCCGTCGAAGCCTCCTACGATCAGCTTCTTGAGGTACAGCTCGCTGGCGATGCGCAGGTATTGGTCGATGTCGAGCGCGTTGTGGTGGGTAATGAACGGACGTGCCGCCGCACCGCCCGGAATAGGCTGCAGAATCGGGGTTTCGACTTCGACGTACCCGAACTGGTTGAAATATTCGCGCATCGTGGAGATGATCTTCGAACGCTTGATGAAAACCTCGCGTACGTGGGGATTCACGATCAGATCGACGTAGCGCTGGCGGTAACGGATTTCTGGGTCGGTGAAGGCGTCGAAGGTCTGTCCGTCCTTCTCTTTCACGACGGGCAGGGGCCGCAGCGATTTGGAGAGCAGGGTCAGCTTCTGGCAGTGTACCGACAGTTCGCCGGTGTTGGTGCGGAATGCGAAACCCTCGACTCCGACGATGTCGCCGATGTCGAGCAGCTTCTTGAACACCGTGTTGTAAAGCGTCGGATCTCCTTCGGGACAGATGTCGTCGCGCCGGATATAGACCTGGATGCGGCCCGTGTGGTCCTGCAGTTCGAAGAAGGAGGCGCTGCCCATGATGCGGCGCGACATGATGCGTCCGGCGATGCGGATGCCCTGGAAATTATTCTTCGCCGGATCGAAATTCTCGGCGATTTCGCGTGCCGTGGCCGTCACCTCGTAGCGGGCGCGGGATAGGGTCGATGCCGAGTTCCCGCAGTGCGGCGAGCGATTGGCGTCGTAACTGTTCCTGTTCACTGAGTTCGATGCTCATATTGAATGTTTTTGGGTGTTGATTTCGAGTTTGCAAAGATAAGAAAAGGAGGCGATAAGCCAAACTTGACTTCGAACTTCTGTCTTCGTCCGCTACGTTCGGCAAAGACCGTTTGCAGGCTGTGCTTCCGGTCGTCGAAAATTTTCGACTTCCTGTCTGCGTGCGGGGCGAAGTCCGCGAGTGTACCGCGCGTCCGCTGCGGTCGTCGGTCGGCTGAAATTGTCCGGGCCGCCTCCTATCTTCTACAAAGATAGTGAAAGCCCCGGGCAGTGCCAAATTTATTTGCGGTGGATCGAAGATTATTTTGTCCGGGGCGGATTTCCCGGCGAAACTGCGGAAAGGATGGGGCGTTTCGGCAAGTTATCTGCAGGGGCTTGCAGGACGGGCTGATACCGGGAAAAAACGATGCGGGATACTCTTTTTTCGGGCAATAATGTACTTTTTGCGAGGAATTATGTATGGAATGCGAGAAACGATAAGCTAAAAAGGCGTTATTTTTATCCTATCAATTCATTCAACCAAATTATTTTGCCTATGACCTCCAATTTTACTGCTTTTTTGCGGCCTTTTCGGGCTGCCTGTCTGTTTGTTCTGCTGACTGTGTGCTGCGGCGGGTGCAGCGACAGCGGTTCGGTGGACGAAACACCTCCGGCGGATCAGTTGGCTTTGTCGCCGTCGAGTCTTGTTTTCGACGAGCAGGATCCTGCAAAAAACGAGTTCACGGTCACTGTGACCGACGGACTGACCTGGGTGCTCCAGGTGAAGCCGTCGGCTGCCGGATGTAAGTTCAGTGCATCGTCCGGCCGGGGCAGCGGCTCTTTTCGGGTCGAACAGATGCCCGATGATAGCAGCATCGAAATCGAAGCGGTCCATACTTATAATAACGGTACGCAACTGAAGAGTAATTCGGTGCGGATAACCCGTGGAAAAGCCGTGCTCGAGCCGACCCTCGAACTTGCTCCCGAGAAACTGACGTTCGATCCCGACGACGCTTCGGCCAATACCGTTCAGGTGCGGTCGAATACCGTGTGGAGCGCCGTTGCGAGCGACGAAGGCTGGTGTTTTCTCCGGCATCGGGCGAGAACGACGGGGCGATTACCGTTACGGCGGCTCCTGCGGGTAAAACATCCGTAATTACAGTGACCGCCGGCGAAGGCGAGCGAGACCGTGACGCGGCAGGTCGAGATTACATGCGAAGAACGAGATTCCCGTTCCGGAGGAGACGATTTATTACGACGACTTCGATCAGACGCCTTTTTCGGGATGGCCGATGCGAGCGCCGCATGGCAGAATCCGACCGGTCCGGGGGCGGCAGGGGTGACCTATACCTCCGCCCGGACTCGTATCAATAACGATAATTTCGGATCGTCGGGCCGCTATCCGGGAGCTTCGGGTGCGAACTACGTCCGTATCTGGTTCGACAACGGTCCGTATTTCATCGTGAATGACATCGCGCTTACGCCCGACCAGGTCGATCTGACCCTCTCTTTGGGCGCTTCGTTCACGGCGGCCGACTGTCTGATCGAGTTGAGCGGCGACGGCTCCTATTGGCAGCGGATCGATTATACCGGATCGAGGGCTTATAATATCTGGGAACGGATCTCCGTCGATTTTACCCTGGCTGTTCCCGTACAGCGGCTCTTCATCCGCTTTACGCCGCAGGTTCGCAGAGCTACGGCGTCAATTTCGACGACTTGAAGCTCACGACCGGGCCGGGCGGACAGACGGTCGATTTGGACGGCGGCGACTACCGGTTCCCCGAGCTGCCGTCCAATTGGACCGCTCCGACTTCGTCCCAGCTGTCGTTTCGGGCGATTATGCCTTCTTTACGCATTGGACGCAGACCGTCAATACGCGGAAAACCGTGCGGAATTACTCCTATTGTTACGATACGCGGCGCCATAACCCGATTTGGGTCGCTATCCGATGCATGCCTGCTACCGCGAGGGCGGCTTCGGACGTACGGATCCCGATCCGTGGACGGCGGATCCGTCGCTCGATGCGGCGTATCAGTCGAAGATTTACCGCAAGGACGGTCCTTCCGGTTCGGATCCCTATCAGTATTGGACGAGCAATACGATGGCTTATCTCCAGCGGTCGGGATATTGGGGTAAGGGACATCTCTGCATGTCGAGCGAACGCGGCGGTGCGAACCAGCAGATCAACATGCAGACGTTCTATCCGACCAACATCGCTCCGCAGCCGAGTGCCAAAGCCGGTACGTTCGGAACAGTCTGGGGTATGTCGAGTCGCTCTTTGCCGGGACGCGGAACAGCGAAAACGATATTGTAGCCGACGACGGCGTGCAAAATATGAACATCGTTTCCGATACGCTTTTCGTGGTGGCGGGCTGTTACTACGAGCATGATTACTGGCAGGAGTACGACTCTTCGGACTCCAATCAGGCCGAGCCGGACCCGGCGCAGAAACTCTGTACGATGCCGACCCATCAGTCAAGATGGCGTTGCGTACGAAGTCGGGCAGCACGGGTAAACGGATTCAGGAGTGCACCGCCGATGAATTGCAGGCCGTCGGTTTCTGGATCGAAACTTTTACTGAAAGTCCGGAAACCAGCGCACGTGCCGAATTGCGCCGCCTCGCCGTGCCGGTCAGCTTCATCGAGGAGAAGATGGGCATGACCTTCTTCCCCGATGTTCCCGAAGAGGTGAAGACACGGATCCCCGTGCCCGAAGAGTGGGGATTCTGAGTTTGGAGTGATAACTGTTTCGGGGAGGGACGCATTCTGCAAGGATACGTCCCTCGTTTTCGGATTTGAAACGGGTGAAACCCGGAAGTTTCGGAACCTGCCGGGTGAGAAAATCGGAACGGGACGGACAAAACGGCAAAATATCGGTTATTTTTGCCCCGCTGAAAAAGTATGCGCCGGGTGTACTATCCGCATCGGACGGTTCCTGAATCTCCTTTGCGGGGGGCGGATCGGATTCTGTCCGAACAGGGTGGCGCAGTTTGCTCCGGAGCGATCCGATATGCGTTTGTGGCCGTCTGTTGCTGCGGCCGGGACGAACCCGCAGACAGGATCCGTGAGCGGCGGGGCTTTGCCCGGGCGACACCCGGTATTTTCAGTATTGACTGCTTTGAGTAATTGACTATGCTGAAGAGAAACGGATGGACCCGCAGCCGTATCGCCCTGCGGGAGTGGCTGCCGGTTATCGTGCTGATGTGTTGTACTTTCGTGTTCAATACGTCGGAGTTTATTCCCATCGGCCTGTTGAGCGATATCGCGGTCGATTTCGGGATTACCGACTCGGGCCGGTATTGGTTGATTACGGTCTATGCCTGGGTCGTGGCGCTGGTTTCGCTGCCGTTGATGCTCGCGGTAGCGAGGATGGAGTGTCGGCGGCTGATGCTCGGGGTGCTGGGACTTTTCATTGTCGAGCCACGTGTTGTCGGGACTTTCGTCTTCCTATGCGATGCTGATGGCTTCGCGGATCGGTGTGGCTTGTGCGCATGCGGTGTTCTGGTCGATCGTTTCGCCGCTGGCGGTCCGCGTCGCACCGAAGGGGGCGCAATCGGCCGGCATTGGGATTGATTATCACGGGAACGTCGATCGCCAGATCGTCGGTCTGCCGCTGGGCCGCGTGATCGGACTTTACGTGGGGTGGCGGACGACCTTCTTCTTCATTGCTGCGGTCGCGGCGGCCGTTTGGCTGTTTCTGGCGGCGATCTTTCCCCGGGTCCCGAGCCGCGACACCATTTCGCTGCGCAAGGTGCCTTCCCTGCTGGGAAACCCCGCCCTCGTGGGCGTCTATGTGCTGACCGTTCTCATGGTAACGGGCCACTATACGGGGTACAGTTACATCGAACCGTTCCTGGCACAAGTGGCCGGGCTGGACAACGACTGGATAACTTGGGTGCTGACGGCGTCGGATTGGTGGGGATCGTCGGAAGCCTATGGTTTTCGCGCGATTATGAAAAACGTCCCTAGCCTTCATGCGGTTTGCCGTCGTGGGTATTGCGTTTTTCCTGCTGTTGCTGCGCCTTTCGGCTTTCGGGCACTTTCCGGTTGTCGCCCTGTGTATCTGCTGGGGGTTGGCCATTACGATTTTCAATCTGGTTTTCCAGTCGGAGATCATTCGTCTGGCTCCCGAGGCGACGGCGATCGCCATGTCCGTCTATTCGGGGATTTACAACGTCGGAATCGGTGCCGGGGCACTCGTAGGAGGATTCGTCTGTACGCACGCTTCGATTGCCCGGATCGGTTATGCCGGGGGTGCGATCGCATTGTTGGCGGCGCTCTTTTGCTTGGTGCGATTGGTGCCGTTATTGAAAGGAGCGGGCTGATTTCGAACGAAGAACCGGAAACGCCCTGCCATCGGAGAGTGGCAGGGCGCTGTGTCTTTCGGGGTGCCGACCGGAGCGGTCGGATCAGCGGTGTAAGCTGGTCGGGAGCTATTCAGCCTGTTGCTTCCCGCTCGGATCGAGGGGCTTGAAAAAGCCTCTTCCCGATTTTTTATAGAGCCAGAGCATGAAAAGACCCGTCAGGATGCCTACGCCGTGCGACGGCAACAGATCGACGGGGAAGTGTTTGGCAGGTAGATGCGCGAGTAGCAGATCAGCAGCGCTGCGGCGATCCCGAGCCATGTGAACCAGCGGCGGCGGATGACGGCGGCCGACATTACGACGACTGCCGCGATCGTCGCGGCGTGGGAGGATACGGTGCCGTATTTCCCCGGCGACGGCTCCGGCGGGAACGTGTACGAGGCTGTTCGGTGTGGGGAGCCCGGCATGCCGCCAGGCGAAGAGCGAGTCGGCCGGAATGTCGAGTCCTTCGAGGGCCGGAGAGAACATCGGACGCCAGCGGGGAGGAAAATCGGCCCAAAGGTGTTTCAGGGGACCCGAGTGCTTGAAGATGCCGCAGAGCATGTCCGAGAGCACCAGGCGAGAGCCAGCGCCGCGAGGAAAAGCAGCGTGTTGCGCCATCCGTAGCGCCGGCAGACCAGCCAGAGTATCAGCAGGTAAAAGGGAATCCAGATCGCCATGCCCGAGATGAGGGTCATGATCCGGTCCAGGCAGGGACCGCCGTCGAAATTGAGAGCCAGAAACAGGGATTCGTCGCAGGAGTGCATAGGTCGTTTAGAATTGGAAGTAGATGAAAGGCTGGATATCGCTCGACTTGACCTGCATCACCAGCCAGATGACGCACGCGGCCAGGAGAACCTGTACGATCGTCGGTAGGGAGGTGACGAATCGTTGCGCCCAGCGGTCGCAGCGGTCGGGAAGCATGTGCAGCAGGTACCGATACGACGAGCAGGAAGATGCCGGCGTAACCTTCGAGCACCTGGGGGATGACCGAAGGATTGAAGTTCGTGAAAATTTGATGGAGCATCAGCTGCACGGTTTTCATCGATTCGGCACGGAACATCAGCCATCCGAAGCAGACCAGATTGAAAGTGAAGAAAATGCCCGGAATACGCCAGAACCACCGCATTTCGGCTCCTGTGGCTTTGGAGCGGGAACGACGCTCAGCCAGAGCTTGTGCAGGGCCAGCGCTATGCCGTGCAGCGCTCCCCAGAGGATGAAGCGCACGGCCGCCCCGTGCCACAGACCGCCGAGCAGCATGGTGACGAGCAGGTTGAAATAGGTGCGGATGCGCCCCTTGCGGTTGCCGCCCAGCGAGATATAGAGGTAGTCGCGCAGCCACGTGGAGAGCGAGATGTGCCACCGGCGCCAGAACTCGGTGATCGTGGCCGACTTGTAGGGGGCGTCGAAGTTCTTCGGAAAACGGAAGCCCAGCAGCAGGGCGATGCCGATGGCCATGTCCGAGTAACCCGAGAAGTCGCAATAGATTTGCAGGGCGTAGCCGTAGATTCCCATCAGGCATTCGAACCCGGAGTAGAGCAGCGGCTCGTCGAAGATACGATCGACGAAGTTGAGCGAAATATAGTCCGAAATGACGGCTTTTTTGAATAAGCCGATGAGGATCAGGAATACGCCCATGCCGAACATTTCGCGCGTGACTCGCAGCGGGTTTTGTCGGATCTGGGGAATGAAGTCTTTGGCCCGGACGATCGGGCCGGCGACAGTTGCGGGAAGAACGAGAGGTAGAACAGGTAGTCGGCCCAGTTGTTCAAGGGTTTGAGTTGTCCCCGGCAGATGTCGATCGTATAGCTCATCGACTGGAACACGAAGAACGAAATACCGACCGGCAGAAAGATGTTCTGGAAGTTAAGGAACCCTTGTCCGAAGAGGTGTTGGCGATTTCGATCAGGAAATTCGTGTACTTGAAATAGCCCAACATGCCCAGATTGACCAACACGCTCAATCCCACGAGCCAGTATTTCGCCCGTTGCGTCCGCACTTTGTAGATGGCATGGGCGATCCAGTAGTCGCTCACCGAAGCGAAGACGAGCAGCAGGAAGTAGATGCCGCTCGACTTGTAATAGAAGTAGAGCGAAAAGAGGATGACATAGACGATACGGGCCATCGGAGCCCGGCG
>ENA-OQIO01000742-OQIO01000742.1-human-gut-metagenome-genome-assembly--contig:-NODE-742-length-16844-cov-2.069510_pt1 | contig 16844 bp, 27 predicted proteins | sample MGYA00242573_ERZ504737 | MGnify/ENA primary metagenome ERZ504737 (study PRJEB26092, sample SAMD00036203) | human gut metagenome | host: Homo sapiens | study: EMG produced TPA metagenomics assembly of...
GTGCCACCAGCTGGCTGGTGCGCAGGGTGGAAGTGACCATCAGCGCATCGGTGCGCAGACCCTCGATCCAGTAGCGGCCCAGGCCGTACCAGATGATGTAGAGCAGAAACAGTTCGCCGTTAAAGCGGCGCTTTTTGATATGGCTTGCCAGCAGCACAAACCCCACCAGGCACCAGATGCTCTCGTACAGGAAGGTCGGGTGTATCGGCTGGGTGGGGTCCACAGTAACGCCCTCAGCGGCCAGGGTGGCCTGTACGCTGAGCAGGTAGTTATAGGTACCCTCGCTGTACATTCCCCAGGGCAGCGTGGTGTTGCTGCCGAAAGCTTCCTGGTTGACAAAGTTGCCCCAGCGGCCCACGCCCTGACCAATCAGGAAGCATATCCCAACCAGATCAAAGAGCGGCAGGATGGGAATGCGGCGGATCTTGGCCATCAGGCCGCCAAACACAAATGCGCCGATGACCGCGCCGTAAATGGCAATACCGCCTGGCGGATATCGATCATCTGCCAGATGCTTTCATACTTGAACGGCGCAAACACAATATAATAAATGCGCGCGCAGACGATTGCCATGACCGCGCCACCAGGATCACATCGATCAGGCGGTCGGAGTTGATGCCGAAATCATCCGCATTGCGGAAAGCAAACAGCATGGCAAGCACCATGCCCGCAGCGATGATCACACCGTACCAGTAAATGTTGAAACCGCCAATGCTGAGCGCAACGCGTTGATGGTAAATTCCAGCCCAAGGCCGGGAAACTGAACATCAAAAGACATCTGCTATTACACCTCATTCCTTCGGGTCGATCTGGATATAGGCGCTGTTTTCTTCCAGCAGCATGGTTTGCAGTGCCTTGTTCACATCGTCAACGGTCAAAGTGGCCAGCGCTTCAATTTCATCTGCCAGGGTGCGGCCTTTCAGGAAGGCCATGCCCATCTCCTCGGCGGCATCGTCCACGGCCTCCACGTCGCCCAGCAGCTCGCCGTACATCTGGTTTTTCACAAGCATAAAGGACCTCGGGGTCAACGCCCTCGCGGCGCATCCGCTCGATCTCCTCCTGTAAAAGGTCCACGACCTGGCGCGGGGTGTCGCTCTCGCCGGTAAAGGCCACGGTGCAGGCGCCGCGCACGGCGATAAAGTCACCGGAGAACTCGGGGTTGACCAGCGCTTCATCGTACAGACGGCGGTAGAGCTTCGTCAGGCCGCCGACGACCAGATCGCCCAGCATGTCCAGCAGCAGCTCGCGCTTCAGGTCACCCTCGGCCAGCGGCTCCTCGCGGTAGGCCACGCCGAAGCAGGGCTTCGTGACAGGCATCGTGAAGAACGCTTCCTTGTGGGGCAGCGGGCCGGTCTGCGCCGGGATGTCCCACTCCGACCTCATGCGGGGCGCGGGCGCGGTACAGGCCGTTGCGCTTGCAGGCGTCCACTGCCTGCGCCAGCGTGATCTTGCCCGCGACGCTCAGCACCATATTGGACGGCGCGTAGAACCCCCTGGTGCAGCTGTAGAGCATCTGGGGCGTCAGCTCGGCAATGCTCTCCACCGTGCCCGCGATGTCGTCGCGCAGCGGGTGGTCGGCGTAGAGGCAGCGGAACAGCGCGTTCAGCAGCCGCCAGTCGGGGCTGTCATCGTACATTTTGATCTCCTGCCCGATGATGCCCTGCTCCTTGGCAATCGTGGCCTTGGTGAACCACGCTTGCCGACCATGCCCAGCAGAATGTCAAGGTTCTCGTCAATTTTCTGGGTCGCCGAGAACAGGTAGCAGGTGCGGTCATAGCTGGTAAAGGCGTTGGCCGACGCGCCGGTCTTGGCGTAGAAGGTGAAGGAGTCGCCCTTGGGCGTCTCGCACATTTTGTGCTCCAGGAAATGCGCCGTACCGGCGGGCAGTGTGACCTGTTTGCCGTCCAGCCTGAACGCGCGGTGGACGGAGCCGAAGCCCGTGGCGTAAATCGCGTGGACGCTGCTGTAGCCCGGCATCGTGCGGCAGAGCACAGTCAGGCCGCTGGGCAGCACGACGCTTTCACAGCTGACGGCGGCAGCGGCGCGCGCCTGGGCAGCGGCGAAGCTCTCGTGATCGTTATTCAACATCCTCGCTGCCTCCCTTCCCCTGCGTGCCCGGCTCGGCGGTCACGGCGTAGCAGACCGAATAGCTGTAGCTCTGCAGCGTCTGGCGCACCTCGTCCAAACTGACGGCGCTGGTCAGCACCTTGCCGTACTCCGGCGGGTAGAGCGGCTCGCCGCGTGTGATCTGGCCGTAGTACCAGTTTTCCAGCGCGGCCAGGCTGTCGCCGAGTGCATCCATGCTGGACAAAAGACCGCGGCGGCAGTCGTCCACTTCTTCCTGGGTGATGGGGCCGTTTTTCAGGCCTCCAGCTCGGCAATGATGGCGGCCTCGGCCTGCTGCTCCTTGCCCGGCTCGACGCCGGAGTCGATCATCATAACGCCGGTGGCGCGCTGGGCGGCAGAACCGCAGTAGTAGCAAAGGGACTGTTTCTCGCGCACGTTGCGGAACAAACGGCTGGTGGCAGAGCCGCCCAGCACGCTCATGGCGACGCGCAGGATGCTGACACTGGGCGGGTTGGGGTTGGCCTCGCCCGTGGTGAACAGCATACAGAGCTTGGCCTGGGTCAGGCCGGGGATCTCCTCTTTAAAATGGCGCAGCGGCGTGGCGGGCATGGCGACGGGCGCGGCAAACGGGCGCGGGTCACGGCGGATGCCGTCGAGCTTTTCAGCAGCATATCGGCCACGCGGGCTCATCGACGCCCTGCACCATCACGTCGATGTACGCGGTGGAGAGGATGCGGTCATACTCGGCCTTGAGGCTCTGCGGCGTCACATTGACGAGCTCACCGGGGTAGCCGCCCAGCTCGATGCCCGCGGGGGTGTCGCCGTAGAATTTGCGGCGGGCCTGCCGCACGCAGTAGAGACGCTTCGAGTTGAACTCGGCCTCAAGGCGGCGGGCCTGGGTCTCGGTCTCGATGCGCACGGCCTCGGGGTCGAACGCGCCGTCCACGAGATACGGGTCAAAGATTGTGCCGAACACAATGTCGGCGTAGGCGGCGGTCAGGTTCTCCCCCGCCAGCGCGTAAGCTCCTTGATGCCGCATATATCGGCGGAGAGCACGCGGTCCGTGCCCGCGCTGGCCATGTCAACGCCGAGGTCCGCACCGTACAGCTCAGCCAGGCGGCGGGACAGCGCGGTCATATCGGGGCAGGCCGCGTAGCCGCGTTCCAGCACAAGGGCCAGCACCGCGGCGTCGGTGGCGGATTCCCGCTTTGCCGGAAAGCGCAGATGCAGCGTGATGCGGCAGCGGTTGAATTTAGAAGCATCCAGCGTTGTAATGCAAACGCCGGGCGCGAGTTGTTTACGTTCCAAATCGTTATTCCTTTCAAACATCAATAGATATTAGTATTATACCGCTTTAGCGACGTAAAGTAAATAAAAAACTTGCAACAGATGGGTAGATTGTTTATAATAGAGTCTGGAATCGCCGCTTTGTAGGGGGCGGCGTCCCCGACGCCCCGCGGGTGGGCAGACACCTGCCGTAAATTTGCGGGCCGGGCATGACCGGCCCTACAGAGCAATTCTATATAAAGAGGTATACTATATGAACACTTTCGCCCTGAAAGGCACCTTCCTCGACACCCCCGCCCCGGACACCTTCCGCGTCCGCGAGGGCTATCTGCTGTGTGAAAACGGCCTGTGCGCCGGATTCAGCGAGACTGCCCCCGCCGGGGTGGAAGTTCTCGACTATACGGGTAAAATCATCACGCCGGGTCTTGTGGACCTGCATCTGCACGCGCCGCAGTACAGCTATTGCGGCACGGGCGATGGATCTGGAGCTGCTGGACTGGCTGCAGCAGTACACCTACCCCGAGGAAGCCCACTACGCCGACCCGGCCTACGCCAGGCTGGGCTACTCCTATTTTGTGCGCGACCTGAAAAACAGCGCCACAACACGCGCCTGCATCTTTGCGACGCTGCACACCGACGCAACGCTCGAACTGATGCACCAGCTGCGCGGCGCGGGGCTTTCCGCCTTTGTCGGCAAGCTGGGTATGGACCGCAACAGCCCTGACAGCTACCGTGAGCCGTCCGCCGCCGCGGGTCTGGCCGAGACGCGCCGCTGGCTGGATACCTGCCACGCCGAAAACACCCTGCACGCGGGCCCGGTGCGCCCGATGATCACGCCGCGCTTCACCCCCAGCACGAGTGACGAGTATATGCGCGGTCTCGGCGAACTGGCAAAAGAATACAACGTACCTGCGCAGAGTCACCTGTCCGAGAATCCGGGTGAGATCGCGTGGGTCGCCGAGCTGTGTCCCGGCACAAAATTCTACGGCGAGAGCTACAGCCGGTACGGCCTGTTCGGCGGCGGCGTGCCCACCGTCATGGCGCACTGCATCTACAGCCCCGATGACGAGGCCGCGCTGATGAAGCAGAACCGCGTCATGATCGCCCACTGCCCCACCAGCAACGAGAATGTCATTGCGGGCATCGCCCCCGCGGCGCACTACCTGCGCGGCGGCTGGCGCGTCGGCCTGGGCAGCGACGTGGCCGGCGGTCAGACGCTGGACCTGTTCACGGTCATGGCTACCGCCGTGCAGGTCAGCAAGCTGCGCTGGCGGTATATCGACCAGAGTGAGAAGCCGCTGACGATGGGGGAAGCGCTGTATATGGCGACTGTCGGCGGCGGAAATTTCTGGGCCGATTTTGGCGAGAAGGTCGGCCTGTTTGAGGACGGCTATGCGTTTGACGCGCTGGTGCTGGATGATGACCCGCTTAAAAATATGCGGGCGTTCAGCGCTGCGGAGCGTTTGGAGCGGTATGCGTACCTTGGCAAGGGTAAGCTGACGGCGAAGTTTGCAGCAGGCGAGAAGCTTTTGTAATAAATGGTAACAGGCAGAACCCCTCAGGCCTCGTAAACTCGGCCAGCTCCCCTGATGGGGCGCCTTTTTGCGCGGCTGCGCCCGCGTGAAAGCTCCCCATCAGGGGAGGTGGCCGCGCGTCAGCAAGGCCGGAAGGGTTCTGCCCGTTTACCCTAACAACAACGTCCCCCGTGCACCATCGTGTGCACGGGGGAGACCCATTTCCCTCTATATAAGAAGACCTTACAATCAGTTGATGAATGCGTCGTGGATGGCGGCAACTGCCTTGTCGGCGTCGGCCTCGTCGATGATGACGCTGATCTTGATCTCACTGGTGGAGATCATCTTGATGTTGATGTTCTGGTTGAACAGGGCCTCGAACATCGTGGAGGCCACGCCGGAGTGGCTCTGCATACCCGCGCCGACGATGGAGACCTTCGCGCAGGTCTTGTCAACGGTGATGTCGCCGCCGCCGATGCGGTTCGTGGCGTTTTTCAGCGCGGCAACGGCGCTCTCGGCGTCGCCCAGGGGCACGGTGAAGCTCATATCCTTCTTGCCGTCGCGGCCCGTGGTCTGCAGAATGATGTCAACGTTGATGTTCTTCTGGGCCAGCAGGCTGAAAATTTTGAACGACATACCGGGCACATCCGGCACGTCCTTCACGGTCAAAACGGCGACGTCGGTGTCCTTTGCAACACCCTTGATGAGCATACCTTCCACTTTGGTCTCCTCCTTAACAACGGTGCCGGGCACCGGATTGATGCTGGAGATGACCTCCAGCTCGACATTGTACTTTTTGGCCAGCTCGACGCTGCGGTTGTTCAACACCTGCGCGCCCAGGGACGCCAGCTCGAGCATCTCGTCAAACGTGATCTCCTTGAGCTTGGTTGCCTTGGGGATCTTGCGCGGGTCTGCGGTGTAGACGCCCTCGACGTCGGTGAAGATCTGGCAGCGGTCCGCGTGCAGCGCAGCGGCCAGCGCCACGGCGGAGGTATCGCTGCCGCCGCGGCCCAGCGTCGTGATGTCGTCGGAGCGGTTCAGGCCCTGGAAGCCTGCCACGACGACCACACGGTTGCGCGCCAGCTCACTCTCGACACGCTCGGTGTCCAGGCGCTTGATGCGCGCCTTGGAGTAGGCGCGGTCTGTGTTGAAGCCCGCCTGCCAGCCGTCAGGCTGATGGCGGAGACGCCCAGCTCCTGCAAGGCCATCGTCAGCAGGGAAATCGAAATCTCCTCGCCTGCGGCCAGCAGCATATCCATCTCGCGGTGGGACGGGTCGGAGGTGATCTCCGCCGCTTGGCGATCAGGTCGTCGGTGGTGTCGCCTTGCGCCGAGACGACCACGACAACGTCGTTGCCGGCGTTGCGGGTGTTCATGACGATGCGCGCCACGTTGAAGATGCGGTCCCGGTCCTTGACCGAGGAGCCGCCGAATTTTTGTACGATCAAGCCCATTGGTGTACTCTCTCCCCTGTTCCTGTATCAGCTCACCACTGCGCCGACGTTGTCGGCCAGCAGACGATGCACGGTAAAATGGTGCAGCGGGCTGTCCGCAGCCAGCGCTGCCTCTGCGCGGGTGAAAAACTCAATGTCGTCCTTGTGCACAACGGCCATGATGGTCGGCCCGGCGCCCGAGATGTAAACGGCCTGCGCACCAGGTCCTGCGCCAGCTCAAAGACGTCGTCGCCGCCCTCGATCAGCGGCAGGCGGTACTTCTGGTGCAGCACGTCCTTGGTCGCCACACCCAGTAGCGCGTAGTTGCCCTCGCAGAAGGCCGCCGTGGCCAGCGCCGCGCGGGACAGGTTGTAGACGGCATCCTTATGGCTGACCATGGCGGGCAGCGCCGCGCGCGCCTTGCTGGTCAGCAGGCGGAAGTCCGGCACAAACGCCGCAAACGCCAGTTCGGGGTCAATGTCCTTCTTGACGCTGTAGACCTGGCCCTCGTCGATGACGCTGGTCACAAAGCCGCCCAGCATGGCGGGGGCGACGTTGTCGGGATGGCCCTCGATGCGCGTCGCCAGCGTCAGCATCTGGCGCTCGGTCAGCTTGTCGCCCAGCAGGCGTTCGCGCCCATGATGCCCGCCACGATGCAGGCCGAGCTGGACCCGAGGCGCGCGCCATCGGGATGTCGTTGCGCTGGGTGATGCGCAGACCCTTCAGCGGGATGCCCAGCTGGTCATAGACGACCCGGGCCGAGCGGTAGACAGATTGTTGCTGCCCGCCGGGACGTGGGTCCCATCGACGGACGAAATCTGAATGCGGTCCGATTCCTCAAACGTAAAGACGTTGTGCATCGAAACGGCCAGACCCAGCGAGTCAAACCCTGCGCCGACGTTGGCGCTGGTGGCCGGGACGGTTACAGTTACCATATACCCTGCCCCCCTCTCAGTCTTCCAGCTTCTTCATGGCCAGCGCGACCTTGCCGCCCAGCACTTCGATTTTCTCCGTGACAGCGGCAATATCCGCAGACGTGGCGGCATCGACCAGATAGGCGGCCTCGCCGTTGTCCTCAAAGACACATGGCCCGCACCGGCCACGCTGGGCAGCAGCACCGCCGCCACACCGGTCACGCGCAGATACCACGGGTAGGTATTCCTGTCCTCGAGCAGGCCCTCCGGCTTCTCGGCGGGCTTCCAGAACAGCGAGTCGTGTACCTTGACGCCCTCTTTCAAAGCGTCAATGACGTCGGCCACAACGGCGCTGGCGGTGGGCAGCTTGCCCGCGCCCTTGCCGTAGAACACGACGTCGCCGAGCATATCGCCCTTCATCAAAACGGCGTTGAACACGTCATCGACGCCCGCCAGCTGGTTCGAGTTGGAGACGAGCATCGGCTCGACGCCCGCGGCCATCTGACCGTCCCCGCCCTCGTTGTACCAGGCGATCAGCTTGATGGTGCTGTCGAGCTTTTCGGCGGCCTTGATGTCAGCAACGGTGATGTCGCGGATGCCGCGGGTCGGGATGTTGTCCGGGTAGACGTGATGCCCGCAGGCGAGGCTGGCCAGAATGGCGATCTTGCGGCAGGCATCGCGGCCATCCACATCGTCGCCGGGGTCCTTCGTCTCGGCGTAGCGAGCTGCTGGGCAATTTTCAGGGCCTCGTCAAAGCCCATGTTCTCGCGCTTCATCTTCGTCAGCATGAAGTTCGTCGTGCCGTTGACGATGCCGCGGATGCTGCTGATATGGTTGGCGGCCAGGCACTGGTGCATCGGGTGATGATCGGCGTGCCGCCGCCGACGCTGGCCTCAAACAGGAAGGCCGCGCTGTGCTCTTTGGCAAGGGCCAGCAGCTCTGCGCCGTAGGTTGCGACCATCTCCTTGTTGGAGGTGCAGACGCTGCGCCCGCTCTCGAGGCACCGGCGCACATACGGGTAGGCAAATTTTGTGCCGCCAATGGTCTCGACGACGACCTTGATTTCGGGGTCATTCAGGATCGTGTCGATGGATTTCGTAAAAAGCGCGGCATCCGGAGAACCGGAAAAGTCCCGCACATCCAGGATATATTTGACCTCAACGGGCTCACCGGCGCGGCGGGCGATGGAGGCCGCATTGCGGCGGCAGACCTCCAGCACACCGGAGCCGACCGTGCCGAAGCCCATGATTGCGATTTTAGCCATTGGAAAAATCCCCCTATTCTTACACTCGGTATATGCTCTGTAGGGCCGGGCATGCCCGGCCCGCGGCTTTCCCGCGATAGAGCTATTCCGGCAAGGCTGCGGGCGAGGCATGCCTCGCCCCTACTGCGGTCACGCGCCTCTGTGGATCTCCACCACGCACGGCTGGTGGGACAGGCGGGTCAGCATCTCGTCCACCGGCATCTGCATCGTGCCGGTGCGGACTGTGACCTCGACCTGGGCCGCGCCGTTCTCCGGGCGGGACTGGGTGATGGTCACGATGGACGCGCCCGCCGCCGAAATGCCCGACAGCAGCCCCTGCAGTGCGCCGGTCTTATCCAGCAGCGTTGCCACCACGGTGATGGACTCGCGCCCGGTCTCGGCGTCAAACACCGTATCCTTATATTTATAGAAAGCACTGCGTGATATGCCTGCCTGCTTGGCCGCGGCGGAGATATTGCTCACCGCACCCGAGGCCAGCAGCTCCTTGGCCTGCAGCACCTTGACAAAGACTTCCGGCAGAACATCCGCGTCTACCAGCAGAAAACGCCTCTCGGCCATCATGTATCCCCCTTGTGTACAACTGTTCTCGATGTGTCCCATCATACCACGGGCAAGGCCCGGTTGCAAGCCTTTTGCGGCGGTTTTGTGCAATTTGTCAAATTGCACAGCCCACAGCGGGGAAAAGTCGATATCTTTTGTGCGAGCACAACTGTAGCTGATACAAAAACACACCATCCAAACCGGGTACGATTCGAATGGTGTGCTTTTCTCTGCTGTGCGGTAGGGGCCGGACATGTCCGGCCCTGTCGTGTAAGGCAGACGTATGCTTACGGAAAGGCCGCGGGCCGGGCATGCCCGGCCCTACATGGGAGGCAGCTTTTTATTCTGTCGGCTCAGTGGTGGTGTCCCCTGCGGCGGCGGCAGCGTCCGCGGCGGCCTGGGCCAGGGCGGCGTAGGGGTCGTCCTCGGAGACCGTGTAGCTGTTGTCGGGCAGGTTGTCCTCGGTGTAATAGCCCACACTGCCGCCGCTGGAGATGATCGCGCCGGTGGAGGTGTCAAAGTGTTTCTCGACGACGTTCTCGCCCTTGGCAAACTCCTTGACCGGCAGGTCGGCCTGCAGGTCCTCCATCAGTGCCTTCCAGGCGTACTGGATGGGGCTGGCGTTGCGGCCCGCCTTGCCCAGCGTGTTCATCTCAGTCGGGCGTCACAGCCCCACCAGATGGCAGTGACATAGTACGGCGTCAGACCGGCAAAGGTGTAGTCCTTGTAGTTGCTCGTCGTACCGGTCTTGGCCACAGAGTCCATCTCGCCGTCGGGGGCTTTGCCGTAGGCAGTACCTTGCTGCTGTGCAGGACATTCCACATCATGCGGTTCATGATGTACGCCGTGTCCGCGCTGATGGCCTGGGTCGTGTTGATATACTTGTTGTTGTCCAGGATCATGTTGCCTGGTAATCGGTGATCTCGGTATAGTAGTGCGGTGTCGTGAATGTACCGGTGTTGAACATCGTGTACGCACCGGCCAGCTGCACCACAGTCAGGCCGCTGCTCTGGGAGCCCAGGACCAGCGGTCCGAGGTCCATATCGTTCTCGGCGCTGATATAGCTGCATTCCAGCGTGTCATGGACAAAGTTATACAGGTAGTCCACGCCGACCATATCGCCGACCCAGACAGCCACCGTGTTGTAAGACTGCTGCAATGCGTCGTAGACGAGCATCGGGTTGCCCTGACCGCCTGCACCGCCGTAGTTGGTGGGCCAGGCGCGCCAGACATCGCTGCGGGACTGGGCTGCCTCGGAATAGGGCTCATTTTGCCGATATACTCATCCTTCAGGACCTTCTTGTCCTCCGCCGAGTAGTACGGGGAGTCCAGGATCTGGGAGGAATAGTTGATCAGCTTGTAGTCCAGCGCCAGCGCGTAGGCACCGATGGGTTTCATCGTAGAACCGGTCTGGTGCGGGGAGGTCGCGCGGTTGAAGCCCAAATCGTACTTCTTCTCGCCGATGCCGCCGCCGATGCCAGAATGTTGCCGCTGTAGTCCACGATTGCCATAGCGGCCTGGGTGCGGACCTTTTCATACACGCAGAGGTAGACGGTGGTGTCGTTGGGGTAATCGGGGTCGGTGGAGGTACCCATTTTCAGCGTCGTGCCTTCCTCGTCCGCGTAGACGGGGATGGCCTCCTGCCCGTAGACCGCATAGCCGTCCTTCGTGATGGGCAGACCGGTGGCGTCGTCGTACTGGACTTCGTCCCAGCTGCTGGAATCTGCGGGATAATCGCGCAGGCAGACGGGCTCCTCATGCCACAGGGCGGGGATGAGGTCATCCTCATTGTACATCGTCTTTTCGACGCCCTCCTGCACCTTGGGGTCAACGGTGGAGTAGATGCGCAGACCGCCGGAGAAGATCAGCTCCTTCGCCTCGTCGGCGGTGTAATTCAGGTCCTCCTGCAGCTGGCTCAGCAGCTGGGTGTACAGGGCATCGGTGAACCAGGAGTTGCTGGACGAGCGGGTCGCGTTCTCGGTGGTGCTCGTCTTTTCGGTCAGGGTGACAGTCTCGGCCTTGGCGGCGTTGAACTCGGCTCGGTGATATACCCCTGGGTGTACATCTCATACAGCACGTGGTTGCGGCGCTTGATGAGCTCCTCGGGGTTCGTGGCGGGGTTGTACTTCGTCGGGTTCTTCGTGATGGATGCGAGCGTCGCGCACTCGGCCAGGGTCAGATCCTCGACATGCTTGCCGAAATACTCGATGGAGCCGGCCTCCATACCGTGGATGATGCCGGTCAGCGGGATCGTGTTCAGGTACGCCTCAAGGATGGTCTCCTTGCTGTACTTGTTGTCCAGACCCAGCGCACGGAAGATCTCGCGCACCTTACGCATGTTGTCCTGCTCGCTATCGCCGGTCAGGTTCTTGATGAGCTGCTGCTCCAGCGTGGACGCACCGCGGTTCGTGCCCCAGATGCGGTTGCCGGTGAAAGCGTTCAGCGCCGCGCCGATGGTGCCCTTGAGGTTGATGCCGGGCTCGGTGCGGAAGTTTTTGTCCTCGATGGCGATGACCGCGTTCTGCAGATTCTCCGGCATGGCGGAGAGCTCGCGCCAGATACGGTTCTCGTTGCGGGAGAGCGAGGCGTACTCGTTGCCGTTGATGTCGTAGATGATCGACGTCTGGCGGTTTTTCTGGTTGTCCAGATCGAGGGTCTCGCCGTCATCCGCCGTGACCTGCACGATATACATGGACAGCAGCACGCCGCCCACGCTGGCCGCCATAATGCACAGGCAGAGCATACAGCCGATGAAGCTGAAGATCATACCGATGATGCTGCGGCGCTTTTTGGGCTTTTTCTTGTTCTTGGGTGCGGGTGCGCCGGGCTGGCCGGTGGCGCCTGCCGTCGTCTTTACGCCATCTGTGGAGATATGGCGCTGCTGATTGGGTTCTATGGGAACCGCCTCCTTTGGTCTGTATCGAAGCGTGGTAACACGAAATTGCACAATGCTATAGAATGGATTATACCACAAAAAGGGGGCAAAAGTACAGCGTCAGACGTAAAATTCACAACTTTCGGTGTTTTTGTCTGTCATGGCGGCCATACTAACCGTGCAAGGGGGAATTATTATGCAAAACCGACAAATCGACGGGCACGGGCTGTACCTTTCGCTGCTGGCGGGGCTGGCCGTGCTCTGCCTTGCGGCGGCGCTGGTCTGGTTTGCCCGCCCGCAGCCGGAAACCGCCGCGCCGCGCTACCTTTTAAAGGACAGCGGCGGGCACGTAGCGCTGTACACCGCCGACGGCATCGGCCCGCTGGCGACCTACGACGACCTTTACACCCGCCTTCTGCCCGAAAGCGACGTCTTAGCCTGCAGCAGGCGTTTTTGTAGCCGACGAGGCGGAATTGCAGCGGCGGCTGGAGGATTATGGGCTGTGAACATCAGTGAGGAGTGAACACCGTGGGAAACGGTCTGTAGGGGCGAGCATCGCTCGCCCGGGGAAGGCAGAGGCCGCCGCAGACTTTCCGGGCGGATATGGAATCCGCCTCTACGTGCAGGGGTCTATGCTCGTCATCGACCCGGAAACGCTGCGGCATCTCCTCTCTCCTCACTTTTTCTTGCGTCTGCCCCGCTTTTATGCTATAGTATAGGTAACTACCATACTATAAAGGAGCTATACTATGAGCGAACAGGAAATTCTGAAGGCGGTACAGGATATTTTCCGCGATAATTTTGACGACGACACCCTGGAGATCACCCGCAGCACCTGCGCCGATGACATCGAGGACTGGGACAGCTGGAGCAGATCAACCTGCTGACGGCCATCGAGAAGAAGTTCAACATCAAGTTCAAGCTCGCGGATGTCCGCGGCCTGAAGGATGTCGGCGACCTGCTGGATCTGGTTGCACGGATGGTGTAAAAACCTTGCCTCCCAGAGGGGGCCAAGAGAATACGTAAGGCGGCATCCTGCCGCCTTTTTTCGAACAACGAAGGAGCCTGCCATGAACCACTACACGCTGGCGGAGATGACCCCCGGCCTGACCGAGGAATTTACCGTGACCGTCACGCCGGAGATGATGGACGCATTCCGCGCCATCACGGGGGACGTCTCCCCCATCCACATCGACGCCGACTACGCCCGGGGACGCGGCTTTCCGGGGCGGGTCGTCTACGGGATGCTGGGCGCGAGCTTTTTCTCTACGCTGGCGGGCGTCTATCTGCCCGGCGAGCACTGCCTGCTCCACGGCGTGGAGTGCAAATTCGCCAAGCCGATTTTCATCGGCGACACACTGACCGTCAAGGGCACGGTTGTCGGCGTCAGCGAGATCGGCAGCGAGGCCGAGATCAAGGCCGTCATCACGAACCAGGACGGCAAGCGCGTGACCCGCGGCATCATCAAGGCAGGGTTAGCGAAATAATGTAGGGGTCCGCTTGTCGGCGCACAACGAGCGCCGACAGTTGCAAAGCCAACCCGCTCGTGCGGTCAAAAGCCCCGCCGGGGCTTTTGTTGCTGCGCAGCCTCGCAATGCAAGCATCCGCCCCTACAACAATTGAGGAGAAAATCATGTCCTATACCTATTTAATAACCGGTGCCACCAGCGATGTGGGCCGCGCGCTGATCGAGCGGCTGCTGCAAAACGCGCCCGCCGATACGCTTGTGCTGGCCCAGGCTGCGGCGATCTGGAAAAGCTGGCTGACCTCTGCGCCCGCTTCCCCGGTCAGGTGCGCCCGTTCGACGTGGACCTGTCGGACCGCGCCAAGGTCGATACCTTCGTGCAGGTGCTGGCGGCCTCCGCCCCCGCGCCGACGCATTTCATCCACCTGCCGCGCTGCCCGTTGTGAACGCCAAATTCAAGGCGTTCGACCAGACCCGCTTTGACCGCGATCTGGAAATTCAGGTCCACAGCGCCGTGCGCCTCTGCCGCGCCGTGCTGCCCGCCATGGCCAAGGCAGGTTTGGCCGTGTGCTGTTCATCCAGACGAGCTACACCATCGGCTGCCCGCCCAAGAATACCGCTGCTTACGTCATGGCCAAGAGCGCCATCGGCGGGCTGGTCAAGAGCCTGGCCGTCGAGTATGCCCGCTTCGGCGTCACGGTCAACTGCGTCGCCCCCAGCATGATGGAAACGAACTTCCTGAAGGATACACCCGATCTCATCGTGCAGGCCGCGGCGGAGGAGAACCCCATGGGCCGCAACGCAACGCCCGCGGACGTTGTACCCGCCATGGCGTTTCTGCTCTCCGACGAGGCAGGCTTCATCACCGGCGTAACGCTGCCGGTCACGGGAGGTTCGGCCATTGTCTGATACAACATTCCGGCTGGCACGCCTCGGCGAGGATGCCGCCATCATCGACTTATCAACGCAAACTTTGATATGCGCCTGCCGCTGCTGAACCGCCCCGAGCTGTACCACCACTACTACGCGGGCCGCGGCGGCGTGCCGCAGTTTGCCGTGGCGGAGCAGGACGGCGAGTACGTCAGCGCCGCCGGGTACATACTGGCCAACACAAAGCGCAGGCCGGACATCTGGGTCAGCGTCTGGGTCGCGGCCAAAAGCCACAACGGCGTGGGGTTGGAATTGATGAACGCCCTGCCCGGGCTTTTGAATGCCGACGTCGTCGCCTGCAATAACATCCGCCCCAACACCTGCACGTTCTACCAGTTCCTGGGCTGGAAGGCCGAGCGCCTGCCCCATTACTACCGGCTGGGCCGCCGCCGCGCCTACTATCTGGCAAAGCCGCTGCGGTATTCCCTGCCCCCCGTGCAGCGCGATCTGGGCCTTGCTAAAATCGAGAGCGCCGCGGACCTGATCCCGCTGGGTATGCCCGCCACGCCCCACACGCCGCGCAAGGATGTGTGGTACATGCGGCGGCGGTACTTCCACTATCCGCACTTCAAGTACGATGTCTGGGCCGCGCAGGAGAACGGAAAGCTGCTGGCCTACGTCGTGACCCGCACCGTCACCGCGCAGGAGACCGGCTGTGCCGCCGTTGTGCGGCTCGTGGATTTCATCGGTGAGGACAGCGTGCTGCCCCGCATCGGCGCGGCGCTGGACGCCATCCTGAACCACGCGGGTGCCGAGTACATGGACTGCTACAACGCCGGTATCCCTGCAGACGTTTGGCTGGCCGCCGGCTTCACCGAGCGCGTCGAGGGCGACGGCTGCATCATCCCGAACTACCTGACCCCGCCCGTGCACGAGAACACCGAGTATTACTACTTCACGAACAAGCCCGAGAGCTTCGTCTTGTTCAAGGCCGACGGCGATCAGGACAGACCGAATCTGAAATAATCGCGAAAAAGCCCGCTGTTGCGTTGAACAGCGGGCTTTTTTCTATCTCAGGGGTAGTGCTTACCGGTCGTTCGGTTCCTTTTTGCCCCAGCGATCACGGAAGTAGTGGGCGGCCAGCTTGGGGGTGCGCTCACGGGTGAACAGGCCCTTGCGGTTGCAGCTGCCCACGCGCATCGGGCCCTGCTGGGTCGAGAAGTCCGCGAAGTTCCACGGCCACTCGCCCACGACAAAACGGCGCTCATCCAGACAGCCGTTGATCGTGCGGTAATACTCGACCTGGAACTCCTCGGTGAACATCTCGGGGGCAAAGCCATGCATACCGGCCACCGTGTCCGCGCCGTACTCCGACAAAATCAGCGGCTTGTCGATTGTCTCCCAGAAATCCAGTTCCTTCTTAAAGGCGTAGGCCGCGTTATCCAGATCGCCGCTCAGGTTGTACCAGCCGTAGTAGCGGTTGATGCAGACGACGTCCATCGTGCGGGTCGTGATGTCCTTCGTGTAGTCGTTCTGGCAGCAGACCATCGTGACCGGGCGGTCCTGCGGGTCCTGGGTGTGGGCCTGCTCATACAGCGGGCGCCAGTAGTCGCGGGCGCTCTCGGGGAAGTGCTCGGTGTCCGGCTCGTTGCCCAGGCTCCACAGCACAACGCAGGGGTGGTTCTTGTCGCGCTCGATCATCGCCCGCAGCACGGCGCTGTGGTAGGTCTTGAGCGGGAAGGTCTGATACGGGTCACAGGCCGGGCCTGCGCCGATGCCGACGGCGGGCGTCTCGTCGATGACGACGATGCCCAGACGGTCACACAGGTCGTAGACCTCCTCGGCATAAGGATAGTGGCTCATCCGCAGGGCGTTAGCGTTCAGCCACTCGTACAGCTTCAAATCGGTCACCGTCACGCAGGCATCATAGCCGCGGCCACGGAAGGCCGAGTCCTCATGCTTGCAGGGGCCCTTGAAATAGAACGGTGCGCCGTTAATAAGGAACTTGTGCCCGCTGACCTCCACGCTGCGGAAGCCGAACTTCTGGCGGTACTCGTCCTTGCCGAACCTGACCAGCGCCGTGTAGAGATATGGCGTGCCGGGGCGGGGCTGCCACAGGCGGGCATTCTCCACCTGCACGGTTCCCGCGGCACCGTCGGCGCAGGCCACAATGCGGTCCTCTGCGTCCAGAATCTCCACCTTGACGCTGCCCTCGCCCACGGTGTCCACCGTGTAGCGCAGTGTGCCGGTCATATCGGCGGCGACGGTCACATCGCGGATGTAGGCCGCCGGGGTCGTGTAGAGGTGCACCGGGCGGGTGATGCCCGCATAGTTGAAGAAATCAAAGTTGGGGCGGTTCTGGGGTGCGGCGGCGCGCTTGGCAGCCTCCACACTGGGGATGCCCGCGTGTCCGAGCCAAAGAAGGCCAGCCTGGCCGTCCTCGTTGCCCACAGGCAGAGTGCTGTGGTTCACCCGGTTGTCGCAGGCTACGGTCAGCAGAGCCGTTTCGCCGGGGCGCAGCAGGGCGGTGACGTCTGCTTCAAAGGGGGTAAAGCCGCCTTGTGCTGCGCAATGAGCTGACCGTTCAGCCAGACCTTTGCCGTGTGGGTCACCGAG